>Ga0209272_10000357_pt1 | contig 41059 bp, 36 predicted proteins | sample tdDd002_FD_187125 | JGI IMG/M metagenome (GOLD analysis project Ga0209272, IMG submission 187125) | Marine sediment microbial communities from the Atlantic coast under amendment with organic carbon and nitrate - tdDd00.2 (SPAdes)... | ecosystem: Environmental > Aquatic > Marine > Coastal >...
TTTGGTTCTCGGGCTTTAAAAAAGACACGCAATACTAAGTAATTCACCCACAAGTAACAAGTCTCGCTTCTGTTAATAAAAACAATGGTAGCCAAGCAATCGGTTAGCTGTGTCATTTTTATAAAGCAGGATGAAGTGTCGCAAATTTGGCACGGCGTCAATCATTTGATTACATGTTACTCACATCACATTTACATAACCACATTATGTTTATGGTCACAATCATTCGTCAGCCTCATCGCTATACCTTACATAAGCCTCTAAAATTGTGGCGTTTATTCCAATAACTTTATAAAAATTATGCGCTCAACAATAACATTTAAGCTCCTAGTCGCGTTAATCGCAGTCTTTAGCTGCGTATTAGCTGTGTCTACCGGATACCAGTACTATCAACAAAAATCACTTATTAATGATGTACTGAGCGAACAACTGCATGACAAAGCAAGTAACTATTTTGACAGCCTAAATATGATGATGCTGACAGGCACAATGGTTCAAAAAGAAACATTGCGCCAAAAAGCCCTCGCTCAAGACGGAATCGAACAGGTTCGGGTCTTACGAGCAGACAGCGTGTCAAAGTTTTATGGACCAGGCAAAGAGAACCAACTACCACAAGATGATATCGATCGCCGAGCTTTAGCGGGTGAACTCGTTATTGAGCCGTTTACTGCGGAATGGGGTCAGGGAATGGTGGTGGCTTTACCAATGAAGTCCAGTGAAAATTATCGCGGAACCAACTGTGTAGCCTGCCATATTACTCCTGAGGGTGAAGTGCTTGGTGCGATTCGTCTTGAGTACAACATGAATCATGTGAACTCAATGATCAACAAACAGGCCATGTTTGCGATTGGCATCATGTCCTCTATCGCCTTCATTGGCTTCCTCATTACCATGGGCCTAATCCGAAAAATTATCGTTCGCCCTATCCAAAAGATTTCACGCTTTATGTCTAACGTGAGCGCAAGTAAAGACCTATCGCAACGCTTGGAGCAGAAACAGAAGGATGAAATGGGGTTACTCTCACAATCTATCGATTCATTTATGGACACCGTTTCCGATAGTTTGGAAAGAGTACAAGATACCTCTCACTCACTTGCAGATTCCGCAGGCAAACTCACAAACGTTGCCCAATCAACCGATGAAGCCGCAGACAACCAGCAAGTAGAAACCAACGAAGTGCAAAGCAACATCAATGACATGCTGGATCAACAAGCAAATGTAGAACAAGCAACGGTTGACGCCACTGGGTTAATCAATCATACGGTAGACGTGGCCACACAAAGCGCGACTCAAGCTCATGGCGTGAGTGAAGATATTAAAAATCTAGTTGGCGATATCGATCATGTAAGAGAGAAAATTTCGACGCTCAACCAACAAACCGAAGAAGTTTCCTCAATCCTTGATGTTATCAAAGGCGTGGCGGAACAAACTAACCTCCTTGCACTCAATGCGGCGATTGAAGCAGCACGTGCGGGAGAACAAGGACGTGGCTTTGCCGTTGTCGCGGATGAAGTGCGTAACTTAGCTTCAAGAACAACGGAAGCAACGACTAACATCGAAAATATTATAACTCAGTTCCAACAAGGCAGCTCAGAGTCACTTTCTTCTGTGGATGCGGTTTGTCATCACGCACACCAACGTTCCGTAGATGTTGAAGAGCTATCCAATGCGATGAGAAATGTTGTCAGCGAAATGCATCAAGTTCTTCAACATGCGCAGAATATTCAGCACCAGACACAAGCCACTTCTGAAGTAAGTAAACATATTCAAACTAAAGTCGATACCATAACCAAACACGCTAATGACACATCCGAGTCAGCGACTCTAACGCGAGACATCAGTGTGGACTTAGAACAATTGTCAGACCGACTAGAGCAATTACTTAACCAATTTTGCTTATCTGAAGAGAAAAGTGGACTCAAATGATAAAAATCTAGCCTTCAAAACAATATAAAGGTTGAAGCTGACGATTTGACAGGTAATATGTTCCGTTGAATCTAAAAAATTCTATCCAGCTCAATGCTTCGCTTGTTTTTTAAACAAATCCGTTTTAAGACAACTACTTTTGCAAGCGTTGAGTTGAATTTTTACCTCAATGGAGAATATTGAAAACATGACTTACGCGCCTGTATCAGACGTTTTGAAAGGTCAGCTAGCAGTAGACAGTGAAGTTACTGTTCGTGGCTGGATCCGTTCACGTCGTGATTCCAAAGCTGGAATCTCTTTCCTTGCCATTTACGACGGCTCTTGTTTCGACCCGATTCAGGCCGTGGTCCCTAATAATCTTAATAATTACGAAAACGAAGTGCTTAAGCTAACTACAGGCTGCTCTGTTGAAGTAACTGGTAAGATTGTTGAGTCTCCAGCGGCTGGTCAAGCGTTCGAACTTGCTGCAACTGACGTTAAAGTTGTAGGTTGGGTTGAAGACGCTGACACTTACCCAATGGCAAAAACTCGTCACTCTATCGAGTACCTACGTGAAGTTGCGCACCTACGTCCGCGCACAAACGTAATCGGTGCGGTAGCACGTGTACGTAACTGTCTATCTCAAGCGATCCACCGCTTTTACCACGAGCAAGGTTACTTCTGGGTATCTGCACCACTAATTACAGCTTCTGATGCTGAAGGTGCTGGTGAAATGTTCCGCGTTTCTACGCTAGACATGGAAAACCTACCTCGCACAGACAAAGGTGATGTGGACTACAACGAAGACTTCTTCGGTAAAGAAACGTTCCTAACCGTATCTGGTCAGCTAAACGCTGAAGCTTATGCTTGTGCACTAAGCAAGGTATACACGTTTGGCCCGACTTTCCGTGCTGAAAACTCAAACACAAGCCGCCACCTAGCAGAATTCTGGATGGTTGAGCCTGAAGTGGCGTTTGCAGAACTGGATGACGTAGCGAAACTAGCTGAAGACATGCTGAAATTCGTATTTAAAGCGGTTCTTGCAGAGTGTCGCGATGACCTTGAGTTCTTTGCTCAACGCATCGACAAAGAAGCAATCACTCGTCTAGAGCAATTCGTATCTTCTGACTTCGCACAAGTAGACTACACTGACGCAATCCAGATCCTTCTTGATTCAGGTCGTGAATTCGAATTCCCAGTTGAATGGGGTATCGATATGTCTTCTGAGCACGAGCGTTTCCTTGCGGAAGAGCACTTCAAAGCGCCAGTAATCGTGAAGAACTACCCGAAAGACATCAAAGCATTCTACATGCGTGCTAACGATGACGGTAAGACAGTAGCTGCAATGGACGTACTAGCTCCGGGCATCGGTGAAATCATCGGTGGTTCTCAGCGTGAAGAACGTCTAGAAATCCTGGACGAGCGTATGCGTGAAGTGGGTATCGACCCAGAACACATGAGCTGGTACCGTGACCTACGTAAATACGGTACAGTGCCACACGCAGGCTTTGGTCTGGGCTTTGAACGTCTAGTATCTTACGTGACTGGTATGGGCAACGTACGTGACGTGATCCCATTCCCACGTACTCCTCGCTCTGCAAACTTCTAATCGCTTTTCAGTGAAACAGAATTAAAAAGACCTCCCAAGTGGAGGTCTTTTATTTTGTGGTGATTACTACAAATACTGAGCACAATGCATTTATCGCGCACTTTTTCTCTATCGATTCAACTTCACACTCATTGCGCTTGATGATTCTGTTGCCTCCACCACATTGTCATTCTCGTCGGTCATAACCGTGTGATAGTAGACGCCACCAATCAAGACCGGCTTTTCGAGGTCTTTCTGCTTAATAACCAACGACGTATTAATCTGATTTGTTGCATGTTTAATCTTGCTTGCTTTAATCACCGAGACATCTAATAGGTAGTCGGGATAAAGCTCCTTCACCGTTCCCGAAAAATCGATACGTTCTCTGTCATTGTCTACATGAGCCTCAAAATGATCATCAGCTTGGATCTCAGCCGTCAGTTTAGATTGATCATAAATCAAAGTGACGGATTTAGGCTCAACGTCCTGATTAGCAGCGCAACCAAACGTGAACACAGATAACACAAGCAAGATTGAACTCTTCATTCACTTAATTCCTAATTTTAAATGTGACTATTAAGGGTCGTTATCCTCGTCTTTATCCGCATGGGCAGCGTACTTAACACCCAATACGCACAAACCAAACATAATAAAAGGGATAACTGCGGCGGTGTACTCAGTCCACGCCATATGAGAGAAAGACTTCGCCAAAATAAGATGTGCAAACACAAGTAAGAATGCACTAAAAATGGCAACGGCGATGAGCCTCAATTCATGTTTTACCAACTGCTTTTTCATTGTCACTCCTCCTTCTCGATGACTCTATGGAAGAGTGAAACACAACCTTTCTAAACCGTTCTGATACAGTTAGTCGGAAAAAAGATCAAACAGTTCCATTAGTGAAGCAAATCACCCAATTTACGAATGGCTTGCTCTACATTTTCATCTGCCGCTAACGAGGTATTAAGCCGAAGATAGTTTTCAAACTGTGCATCCAAAGAGAACAAATTGCCATGAGCAATGGTCACCTGTTCGGCCAGCAATGCTTGATAGAGCGTTTTACTACTGACACCTTTTGGCAGCGCTAACCAAAGAAAATACCCACCTTGCGGTAAGTAAAAATTAACTTGCGAAGGAACGTACTGTTCAAGAAGCTCAATAAATCGTTGTTGACGCCGTTGGAGCGTCTTACGCAGCTTTCTTAGGTGATTATCGTAGCTATCGTTTTGAAGGTAATGTGCGACCCCCTGCTGAATAGGTGCACTGCCTGACAAGGTCGACATCAGTTGCAGCTTTTGGATTGCTTCATTAAAACGCTTATTCACGACCCAACCTAAGCGATAACCGGGGCACAGACTTTTCGATAATGAGCCGCAATGCAACACACGATCTTGTGTATCAAAGCTTTTCAATGCCACTGGCTTGCTATCGGAAAAATACAGCTCAGCATAAACATCATCTTCTATCACATAGACATCGTGTTGATTCGCAAGCTCCATGACACGCAGCTTTTTCTGGGCAGAGAGAGAGGTTCCTGTTGGGTTATGAAAATTAGTCATCAGCCAGCAAGCTTTGATGTCGTGATTTTTAAATACTTCCGCTAGCTGCTCTAGCGAATGACCATCCTCCGCATCAACAGACACTTCTATCGCGTTTAAGCCCAGTCGCTCGATAGCTTGCAGCGCACCATAGAAGGTCGGGGATTCTACGACCACGGTATCACCGGGTTGGGTGACAGCTTGTAGGCTAAGGTTAAGAGCCTCTAACGCACCAGAGGTGATCACAATATCATCATGAGTTAAGCTCATGCCTTGCTGTATATAACGCTGTGCAATCAAGCGACGAAGTGCTTCACTGCCGGGTGGAAGGTTATCTAATAAAGAATCCGGGGCCATTTTACGCCCAGAACTGGCAAGATTACGGTTTAACGCATCCAATGGAAACAATGTCGGATCAGGAAATGCTGAACCAAGCTTTACTGCCTCTGGTAACGCTTGATGCTTAAGAAAACCATACAACTCATCATTGACTGACACTCGCAGAACGCTACTTTCTGAATTTGAAGCTTCTAATCGTTCGAGCTCGGCGGTAACAAAGTACCCTGATTGCGGTTTTGCTGTCACCCACCCTTGAGCTTCTAACAGTTGATAAGCTTGCAATACAGTTCCAGCACTCACCGAATGGCTCTGGCTTGTTATGCGAACCGAGGGCAATTTCTCCCCTGCTCTCCATGTGTTCTGTTGGATCTGAGTTTTAAACAACTCTGCCAATTGTCGATAGCGATTCATAATTCCCTCTTAAGCACCCGAAATGGCAAGATAGCATAAATCATCCCAAAAATTCCTAACGCTTTGTGCCAATGTTGTAAGATAACTTCTCAAACTTTGCCTTAGCATTTTACAGCGCAAAGTGTCATTTTATGTTCCATACTTTCAATGACATGAATACTCTCTCTGGAGGCAACGATGAAACTGTTTACCATGGACGATCTATCTTATAGGGGTACACATAAAGGCGTTCATAGTTGGGATCACCCTGATAGTGATACTCCGTACTACTGGCACCCCGACTGGCTCCATATTGCAGAGGATGCTTTAGGCTTACAGCCTAAATGTGAACTAGAAGTTCCGGATGGCGAAACGGCTACAGAAGAACACGCGAAAGAAGCCATTGTTAAGCATCTAAACAGTGAATGATTCCGTTCACTCTATTGGCTGCTACTCTTGTAGCGGCCACCTTAAATCTTGAGTTAAGCCGTTAATTTGCGTGCTAAAATTATTAATTGAGACGTTTACACTTTATTGGCGTTAATATCGACGACATAAATAGATTACTGTCACATTATTTTTGCAGGCATCTGTTACATTTATAACGTAATGGTGACATACCTCAACTCATGAACATGAGAGAAGATAATAATGACTAAGTACAACGAAAACGATATTAAATACAAAGGTGAGACTAACGGTGTTCATACGTGGAGCACAGCATCCGGTCAGCCTTATTACTGGCATCCAGATTGGCTGCATGTTGCTGAAGATGCGACAGGATCGCACCCAAAACAAAAACTAGAAGTTGAAGCAACTGAAGCGCCAACTGAAAAGCATGCCTTAAAAGCAATTCTGAAACACATGAATGACTGGGCGACAGGAAAGCTGTCAAGCAAGCCAGACATTGAAACCAATGCTGTAGAATCAGAAATTAACCTAAAGAAATAGGTTTAATGATCCATTTCAAAGCCCCGCTTAGTCGGGGCTTTTTTAATTATTGAGCTAATTAATAACAAAAATCTATCAATACGTGCAATCTATCGATAAAATTCCCGGTCTTTGATTTTACAAATTTAATATCAACTACGTATCTATCGCATCCAAAGTCGCTTCTGTTTATTCAGTGAGCCAATAAATAGAGTGAACGGTACGCTTTGATAAGGTAAAACTAACTATGGTGAATACTAACTACAATGCACCACTGACATTTAAACTCTATTTAGCGGCTGCATTTTTCTTTGGAACCTACGGTGGGCGTGTGTGCCCAATGCTTAGTACATTAAATGCATTTGAAGTCATTCTGCATTGTACGGTTGTCTTCTCAATACTTTTTATAGTTCGACACTATATTCTCTCTCGACATCCTCTCATTGCAGATAACAGACAAGCTCTACTTGACGCCTCTTTATTTACTATTGCGAGTATCCCTTTCGCTGCGTTTTATAATCTGCAATATGACTTTACTTTGGACAGCAACGTAAAGGTTTTATTGGGTATGGCCTTGTTTGGTTTTCTTACTGGCCTGATCCTTCAACTACAAAGTAAGCTCGTTCACTTTGATGCTTTAAGCCACAAAAAGCGCTTCGATTTTGCACTCTCTGGTCAACGTCAATCCATTATTAAACAAATGATTGGAATGATGATCGTACTGCTTATCACCTTGACGACTATATTAACCATGGTTGCTGTGAAAGATATCTATTGGCTAGAGCAAAACCCAGAGCAAATCACCAACGGGCTCGGAAAGATCAGCTTCATTAAAGAGCTTGTCTACATTGCATTAGTCATTGGTGGTTATGTCATAGCTATCATGGTGCTGTGGACAAAACTGATGCAGAAGATTCTCCTTAGCCAGGAGGATGCATTAAAAGAAGTGACCCAAGGCAGATTAGAACATCGACTACCGATATTTGAGCATGATGAACTCGGAGCGATGGCCTGTCTAACTAACCAAATGTTAGACAGTCTGCAAGTCTCTCAAAATGAGGTAAAAACAACGCGTGACGTTGCTATCGTCAGCCTTTCTGCACTTGCTGAATCTCGTGATAATGAAACAGGCGCCCATATTCTAAGAACTCAAGAATACGTCAAAGTATTAGCAGAATATCTATCCAAGAATACCGCACACCAATCTTTGCTGACTCCAAACTACATCGAGCTGCTTTATAAGTCCGCACCGCTACATGATGTCGGTAAAGTCGGTGTGCCTGACAGCGTCCTATTGAAGCCAGGTAAACTTACCGACGAAGAATTTGAGATCATGAAGGGTCATGCTGAAATTGGTGCAGAAGCACTATCAATAGCAGAAAAGCAGCTAGGAAGTAGTTCATTTTTACGAGTTGCTAAAGAGATTGCCCTCACCCACCATGAAAAATGGGATGGCAGTGGATATCCAAACCGACTTTCTGGGGAAGATATTCCTCTTTCAGGCCGTCTAATGGCGCTGGCTGATGTTTATGACGCACTGATTTCAAAACGTGTATATAAACCTGCATTCAGTCATGACAAGGCGAAAGCAATCATCCTAGAAGGAAAAGGCAAACATTTTGATCCTCAGATTGTCGATGCTTTCCTTGCGATCGAAGCTGAGTTTCAGCGTATTGCACAGCAATATCAAGATGAACAAAATATAGCCGCCTAGCCAATTATCCCCCTCTTAATCGCCAACTTAAGAGGGGTTTACATAGCAAAAAACCTTGTTATGTTAGAATTCTGTTTCAAATCAAAACTTTTTTAAGTTTTCTTATCACTAACTGTTGTAACGAATATTGCTGAAAGGTATAAATGTCAGCAGACCCCTTCGATTAACATGGATGAAGATTATGTTTGAAAAAGTAGTTGCCGCTCCGGCTGACCCTATTCTTGGCCTTACTGAAGAGTTTAAAAAAGATACCCGCGCTGAAAAAATTAACCTAGGCGTTGGTATTTACAAGAACGAGCAAGGTGAAACCCCTGTTCTTGCGACTGTTAAAAAAGCCGAAGCCGCACTGATTGAAACGGAAAAAACCAAATCTTACCTAACGATCGAAGGTACAGCGGAATATGGTCTAGCTGTACAAAAACTGCTTTTCGGTGCAGATGCTGAAATCGTTGCTGGCAAGCGTGCGAAAACGGCTCAGGCGCCTGGTGGTACTGGTGCTCTGCGCGTTGCGGGCGAGTTCATTAAGCGTCAACTTGGCGAAGTAAAGATCTGGATCAGTAACCCAACTTGGGCTAACCATAACGGCGTATTCACAGCTGCAGGTATCGAGACAGCACAATACAGCTACTACAACGCAGAAACAAAAGACAAAGACTTCGATGCAATGCTAAATGATTTGCAAGCTGCTTCAGAAGGCGATGTTGTTTTGCTTCATGGATGCTGCCACAACCCTACTGGCATTGATCCAACAGCGGAAGAGTGGGAAACGCTAGCGAAGCTGGTCGCTGAGAAGAAACTACTGCCTCTATTCGACTTTGCATACCAAGGTTTTGCTAAAGGCGTAGAAGAAGACGCTTCAGGTCTACGTACATTCGCTAAATACAACAAAGAAATCCTAGTCGCGAGCTCTTTCTCTAAGAACTTTGGCCTATACAACGAGCGTGTCGGTGCATTTACGCTAGTGGCTGAGTCAGAAGAAGTTGCAGCAACAGCATTCTCACAAGTGAAAGCTATCATCCGCTCAATCTACTCTAACCCACCAGCACACGGTAGCGCCGTGGTTACTCACATTCTTGGCAATGCTGAATTGCGTGCAGAATGGGAAGCAGAAGTCGCTGAAATGCGTGATCGTATCCAAGAGATGCGTGAGCTATTTGTAGCAACACTGAAGGCTGAAGGTGTAGATGCAGACTTTAGCTTCATCGAGCGTCAAAACGGCATGTTCTCATTCTCTGGTCTGTCTAAAGAGCAAGTAAACCGTCTGAAAGAAGAGTTCGGTATTTACATCGTAGGCTCAGGTCGAATCAGTGTAGCGGGTATGACGAAATCAAACATGGGACCACTGTGCAAAGGCATTGCTGCGGTTCTATAATTAAATGCTCGTAGAGCAAACTGGATTATTAAAAAAGGTCAGCGAATGCTGACCTTTTTGTTTTAGTAGATAAACTTGAATCCGATACCAACTTCGTTGATGTGTTCAGAGCTTGAACCACGATAGTCTGTGTCTCTTAACTGATAATACACGCCCGTTCCGATGACCTTATGCCACTGGTAATTAAACGCTAGCTTATAGTTGTTTTCATCTACAATATCACTGCGGTTAATGCTTATTTCAGCAGTGCCGATTAACTTTTCACTGAATAAGTAATTTGCACCAAAGGTCGCAGCCTGAATAAACTCGCTCTCTGATGAAATAGTGCGATCTGTGGTGTCATTTTTTGCTTTTGCTTTGATTGCACCTAAGCCATAAATGCCATACACATCAAAAACATCATTGATCCCATAACGATAGCCCCCCCCAAACAATAAACGGTCTATACGTAAAGTGAAGTCGTCTGGGTGGAAAAACTGAGCGGAGTAATCAACATTGAACAACCAATTGTCTGCAATTAAATAGTTGCCGCCAAGCGCAATGGTTGTTGCGTTGGAGTTATCTAGCCACTCTTCATTTGTTGTTCCTGCTCCAAGCTCTAATTGGATATGCTCATACCCAAACTTCTCCGCTTGTTCAGATTCTGAGGCAATGCTCATTAAAGGTAATGCTACAAGAGGCGCAGCTAACAATATTCTTACCATTTTAATTCCTTGCATGAGTGCCATTTATAGGTGTTTTTATTGTTAAAACGGATAAAAAACGCACTCAATGATCCTAGTCACAAATCAAACCTACTCAATCTTAGCGTAAGTTTATTACTAATTTTATCACGAACTGGGGTTTTGTGTGATCCGATAAGATTCTGTTTTAAAACTAAGTTATGATTAACCTATCATTTGCGAAGAAAAAGGCACCTTCATGGATGCAGAGCTGTTAGAGATTTATAATTTTCTCGTCAAGTACCCTCCTTTCAATGAATTACCAGAAGAAACGCTGAACAAAATTACCGAAAATATCGAGATTTCTTACTATCGACAGGACACTCCTGTCATTCACTTCGGCGATCAAATTAATGACCTATATATGGTCAGAAGCGGAGTGGTAGAAGTTTATCGACGCAAAGGGGAACTGTATAACCGACTAGACGAAGGTGATCTCTTTGGCCAAATGGGCCTGCTCACCAACAATAAAGTGCGCTTCCCCGTCAAAGCGATTGAAGACACCCTCCTTTACTGCATCCCTGGCGATATATTCCAAGAGCTATACGACAGCTTTGATTCTTTTGCAGACTTTGTTGAAGTTGAAAATAGCGCTCGCTTAAGGCAAGCCGTATCTGAAAATAGCGATGCAAATGACCTAACAACCTCAAAAGTAAAGACATTGCTAACACGCGATGCACCTACTATTGAACGAGGACAAACCATTCAAGAAGCGGCTCAATTGATGGCGCAAGACAATGTCTCATCGCTACTGATCGTTGACCCTGACTTTGTACTAGACGAAGAAGACCCGCAATCACCTGTCGTCGGCATCATTACCGATCGAGATTTGTGTACTAGAGTGTTAGCTGAGGGGTTGTCTCCTCTCGATGAAGTGTCAACCGTAATGACAACTGAGGTTATCTCACTCGACCACAACGCCTATGTTTATGAAGCCATGCTAACGATGCTTCGATACAACGTACACCATTTACCGGTAGTGAAAGATCAAATGCCAATCGGCATTATTGAAGCAACAGATATCGTCCGTTATGAATCTCAAAACTCACTACTTCTCGTGAGCAGCATATTCCAGCAGCAAACCATTGAAGACCTCGCTATCGTCGCTGATGAAGTGAAGAGTAGCTTTGTGCGCCTTGTTAATGAAGATGCCAACTCCCATATGGTTGGTAGCGCCATGTCTGTGATAGGAAGAAGCTTCAAACAGCGCCTAATAGAGTTAGCCGAGCAAGAGCTTGGGCCACCACCGGTCCCTTATTGCTTCTTAGCCCTTGGCTCAATGGGACGAGACGAGCAATTACTTGTTACTGACCAAGATAATGCCATCATTCTCGATGACACGTATAAAGCAGAAAAGCACGGTAAGTACTTTGAAGCTTTGGCCAAATTCGTAAGTGACGGCTTGGACGCGTGCGGCTATAAGTACTGCACCGGGGACATCATGGCAACCAACCCTATGTGGAGAATGACGCGCTCTGAATGGGAAGCGTGCTTCGCAGATTGGATTGATGACCCGAACCCGAAAGCGCTTCTCAATGCGTCTATCTTTTTCGACCTAGATGGTGTTTATGGACGTTTAAAATGGGCAGAACAACTAACCAGCTTCATTGTCCGTCGTGCGCGTAAGAACAATCGCTTCCTCGCATGTCTTGCCAGAAATGCCCTTAATCGAACGCCTCCACTTGGGTTTTTTAAAGATTTCGTGATGGAGAAAGATGGCCAGCATAAAAACTCGATCAACTTAAAACGGAGAGGCACCGCTCCCCTCGTCGACCTAATTCGAGTTCACTCACTAGCAGTAGGCTCTCGTGCTCGAAACTCCTTTGAACGGTTAGATGACATAATTGATGCAGGCATTTTACCCAAAGGACGCGCGCAGGACTTGAAGGACGCGATGGAGTTTATCTCTATGGTTCGTATTCGCCACCAAGCGATTGACGTAGAGTTAGGTACCGAACCGGATAACAACATCGAGCCAGAAAACTTATCGGACTTTGAAAGACGCAACCTTAAAGATGCGTTTCAAATATTAAGTAATGGTCAGAACTTCCTTAAGTTCCGCTATCAGGCTAGCAACAAGTTTAAGTGAGGCAAGGAATGATAAAAAAGTTGTTTCAAAAGCCTTCCATTCAATGGCCAATGAAGTTTCAACAAAAACTGGAAAGGGCAACAGATGAACGCCTAATCGCCTTTTATGGGACAGAGCTACCTGCGCCAGACACGCCATTATCTCAAGTAGAGTTTGTCGCGCTCGATTTCGAGACCACGGGGCTGAACCCTCAAAAAAATGGCATTATCACGATTGGTCTGGTGCCTTTTAATCTCAATCGTATTTTTTTACGCAAAGCTAGACACTGGAAAGTACGCCCGCAAGAAAAACTAGCTGAAGACTCTGTGATTATCCACGGTATCACCCACAACGAACTCATTGATGCGCCTGATCTTGGCGATATTCTTGAAGAGCTTCTGCCAAGCCTAGCAGGCAAGGTGGTGGTCGTTCACTATCGCCGCATAGAGCGAGAGTTTCTCAACCAAGCTCTTCAAGTACGTATTGGGGAAGGTATCGAGTTTCCAGTCTTAGATACCCTTCAAATCGAAGAAGACATCCAGCAGAGACTCTCTGGGGGGCTTTGGAACAAGTTGAAAGGTAATAAACCCGGCTCACTGCGATTAGCACAATCTCGTCGTCGTTATGGACTGCCAGACTACACACCACACCATGCATTGACAGATGCCATCGCCACTGCGGAGCTACTGCAAGCACAGATCGCCCATCACTATAGTGCTGACCAGCCTATAAGCAGCTTATGGTTGTAGTTCCAGTGAGCGTTCTAGCTTAAAGAAAAAAAGGAGCCAAGTGGCTCCTTTTTAGTCGGTATTCGCTGAACTATAACTTAAAGCGTTTGATTTCTTGCTCTAGTTCATGAGACAGCTCAGACAACTGTGCAGCTTGCTCTGCAGCATGTTGTGCTTCAGAAGAGAGCTCGTTTGAAACATCACGAATACCTTCAGTATTGCGTGTAATTTCAGACGTTACTGATGCTTGCTCCTCAGCCGCTGATGCAATTTGAGTAGCCATATCGTTGATGCGTTCTACTGCAGAATGAATTTGCGTTAGGCTTGCCGCTGCAGAGTTCGCATCATCCACGCTAGTATCAGCCAAGCGACGACTATCATCCATAATACCGACAGCTTTCGCTGTTGTACCTTGCAGCATTTCAATCGTCTCTTGAATTTCTTGCGTTGAAGCGTGAGTTCGTTGGCTTAGTACGCGCACTTCATCCGCAACTACCGCAAAACCTCGGCCTTGCTCACCTGCACGCGCGGCTTCAATTGCTGCGTTCAGTGCAAGAAGGTTAGTTTGCTCAGCGATACCTTGAATGGTCGATAAAATGGTATTGATGCTGTTACCATGCGCTTCCAACTCTTGGATAACATTGGTTGCTACTTGAACTTCTTGCGCTAAGTTTTGGATAGAACCTTGTGTTTGCGTTACTTGGCTCGAACCATGTGCACATGCTTCTACAGCTTCTTCAGAATTTTGAGCCGTATTCTCTGCATTGCCCGCAATTTCTTGTGTTGCCGCTGCCATTTCATTTACCGCAGTCGCAACCATGTTGATTTCATCTTGTTGGTACGCGATACGTTGACTACGCTCTTCCGCCTGCTGAGCGGTTTGGCGTGATTGTTGAGAAAGTGCAGCTGATACATGGCTAAGCTTAGTTACCATGGTATGCATGTTACCAACAAAGCGGTTAAAGTTTTCTGCAAGCTTGCCAACTTCATCATCACTGCGAGGTTCAAGTCGCTGTGTTAGATCACCTTCACCAGAAGCGATTTCTTCTAGAGCTTGTGAAACACGGCCCAAATCACGGAACAAGAAACCGACTAACCAAGATACCGCAGCGATAACCGCGATAGTAATCAGCACCGCTGTGATCATCATTTCTCTTAGTAATTGTGAATGACCAGCTTCTTCAGTCGCGCGATCCATTTCAATTGCAAACATCCAATGTGTGCCTGGAACTTTGCTGAAATAATACAGCTTCTCTTGACCATTAATTGTCGCGGTTTCGATGGTTCCGCTATTTGCTGCACGCTCAATAGAATCTTTAGAAAAATCACTTGAAAGGTTGGCGATAGGTTTAAGCGTTAAGCTTTTGTTTGGGTGAGCAAGGAAAGTGCCATCACTCATGTCGATCAGCATCGCGTGCGCATTTTCACCAGCATCTAAGCTAATTACGTCATCAATAAGCTGATCAATCAGAACGTCAGCGCCAACCACACCAACAAAACGACCACTCTGGTATACAGGCTCAGCGATAGTCACTAACAGAGCATTGGTGATCGCATCTTGATAAGCCGTTGTAATGATTTGTTTGCCAGCGGCGTTAGCGTCTTTGTACCAAGGACGAGTGCGTGGATCATAACCTGCACGGTTGCGCTCTGGATGAGAGCGATACATGCCGCCTTCCGGAGTACCTAGGAAGATGTCGTCAAAACCACCCGCCTTGCGTGCTTGTTGTAAAAAAGGGACAACGTCTTGCTCAGTAGAGTAATCGTTGAAAGCGGTCGCGATGTCTTTACGAATAGCAACCCAGTCAGCAATACCTTCAGATGCTGCATTGCTTAGGCTCTGTGCTCGTGAATAGACACCAGCACGTGTTTGATCAAATAATTGACCTGCCGACAACCACGTCAATGCTGCCGCCATGACAACAACAGCAGACAGACTAGCGCCAATGAGCTTTTGTTTTAGTGATAGTTTCATAGTTTATTTTTTGTTGGGAGAACAGTAAGTGAGCAGCGAGTTTACACAGAATTGACGTTAAGCGCACCAAATTTCACACTTATCAATAGGCAAATAAGTCATTGTAAAAAAAGAAAATTTTTTCGCCATTTTTTTGTCGAGCGTCAGAATTTTCGCACAAAAAAAGCCAGCAATAATGCTGGCTTTAAGTTTATAAATTAAGCTTTATTTTACAGTAGCTTAGTGTTTCTCTGTTCTCATACCCATCAATAGGCTGACACACATCGCCAGTAAAACTAGGGTAAATGGTAATGCGGTAGAAATCGCGCCCGCTTGCAGTGCTTGAACCGCTTCCGAACCACCAATCCACAGTAGCGCAACTGCAATTGCGCCTTCCATGAAGGCCCAGAATACACGCTGCAGAACTGGTGCATCAACTTTACCACCAGCGGTAATGCTGTCGATTACTAGTGAACCTGAGTCTGACGAGGTAATGAAGAATACCAATACCAGCACAACTGCAATGATTGATAGCATGTTACCGAATGGCAGTACATCGAACATTTGGAACATTGCTAGCGAAACATCGGTAAGACCGTTTGCGCCTAGTTCACCAACATTATTGATCACTTGGTCGATAGCTAGACCGCCAAACACCGACATCCAAACAAGTGTTACCGCCGTAGGAACAATCAATACCGCAGTGATGAACTCACGCACAGTACGGCCACGAGATACACGAGCAATGAACATACCTACGAATGGAGACCATGAAATCCACCAAGCCCAATAGAATACAGTCCAACCTTGGAACCAAGCTTCATCAGTACGACCAAATGGGTTACTAAGTGGAATGAGGTTCTCTACATAAGCCATCAACGTGGTAGGAATCGAACCTAAGCTCACCGCCCATCCGATCAAACCAACAAGGATTAACAGTAAAAATGCAATCACCATGTTGATATTACTAATGACTTTAACACCGCCATCAATACCACGAACGACTGAGACAACCGCTAATAAGGTAACAACAGTAATAACAACAATCTGCAGACCTAGGCCAGGCTCAACACCAAACACATGGTGAATACCACTTGCTGCTTGTTGTGCACCAAGGCCCAGTGACGTCGCAAGACCAAATAGTGTCGCGAGTACCGCAAGGATATCTACAATATGACCAGCCCAGCCCCATGCACGATCACCCAGCAGTGGGTAAAAAATCGAACGCATAGACAGCGGTAGGCCTTTATTATAAGTAAAGAAAGCTAATGAAAGCGCAACGACACCATAAATCGCCCATGGGTGTAGACCCCAGTGGAACATAGTTGCACCTAATGCGAGTTTGGCAGCTTCTGGGGTATTCGCTTCAACACCCAATGGCGTTTCATACCAACCAGTGAAATAAGCCACTGGCTCAGCCACACTCCAGAACATCAGACCGATACCCATACCTGCAGCAAATAGCATTGCAAGCCACGAAACAAACGAGTAATCAGCGACAGCATCTTTACCGCCTAGGCGAATCTTGCCCATTGGCGACACAATAAGTCCTAAACAGAAGATAACGAAGATGTTGCCTGAGATAATGAAGAGCCAATCAAATGAACCGATAATTTTCCATTTGATTCCGTCTAACGCGGTTTTGGCTGTATGCGCATCAAGAACTAACGCCGCAATAAGAAATAGTGCAATGAAACCTGCACTGATACCAAAAACAGGATTATGTACATCAAAACCCCATTTTTGTACGTTATCTTGACCAACCGTATAGTCGGTACTGTCGATACTGTACTTATCTATACCTTTTGTCATTGTTCCTCTCTTTTGCATTCTAATTTTTTTTGGCATAACGCAAAAAACCTTCGAACACGATACATTTTATTTTCCATGAAAGTGGAAGATCCTACCATTTTAGGCATTTTTGTCTATATTTTGCTGATAAAAAATCCAATAACTTACTTTTCAATCAGAAAAATCCACCAAAAAAAGCGAAAACAACCACAGCAATAATTAGACCACAAACATTTCTTACTATAATTATTCTAGGTCATGCTTTTTGAGCCGTAAAAAGCCATAAATTTAATAAGGAGAGCCAAGGCAAATAATTGAAAAATGGTGTCGCTAATACTAACTAAGCCCTTTTAATAGCAACGCTTTTGAGTTAGTGTCGCGTCGTTACATGATCCCTTAATGACTGGATTACTAAATTGGAAAAGTACGAAGAAGTCTTGGTCTCGATTCGTCAGATCATCCGAGCTATTGATTTACATTCTAAAAAGTTGAGCAAAGAGTCTGGTTTAACGGCTCCACAACTGATTCTGATGCGTGCCATTAGTGAATTAGACAATGTCACTATCAAACAGCTGTCTAGCCATACCAATATGAGCCAGGCAACCGCTACCACTATTTTAGACCGTTTAGAGCGCAATCAGCTTGTTGAACGCCGTCGTAGTGTCCAAGACAAACGTAAAGTGCATGCGGTACTAACAGAAAAAGGGCAAGAAGCGTTAAAGCAAGCGCCAACTCCCCTACAGGAACACTTCATCAGCCGCTTCCAAAAGTTGGAAGAGTGGGAACAAAGCTTACTGCTGTCTTCCGTTCAACGCATTTCAACTATGATGAATGCTGAAGATATCGATGTTGCCCCAATGCTAGAGCTTGGAAGCATCACTAAGCCTGAATAGTCACTTTCGAGGGCGCTCATTCATCCAGTAATGAGCGCTTTCATCACCTGCCGCTTAACGCTCACTCAACCAAACCTGTCTCAAATGCGTATTTGGCCAATTCTGCGGTCGAATGCAAATCCAACTTGTGTTTTATGTTGTGGCGGTGTGTCTCTACCGTTCGATAGCTGATATCCAAAAGTGTCGCAATCTTTTTGCTACTGTGTCCCTGCGCAACCAGTTTTAAAACGGCTTCCTCACGGCGGCTAAGTGGATTGGGCTTTTGTGCAATCGGTACAACATCTTGGGTAAATAAAGTTTGAGTGACAGACTCACAAAAGTACGTTGAGCCTTGATTCACGGTTTTTATCGCTTGCACCATCTTCTCTGCAGAGATTTCTTTCAGCATGTACCCCACTGCCCCAGCCTGCATCACCTTCATGATGTATTCACGGTTATCATGCATCGTCAGCATTAGTACTTTGCTCTCTGGCCTTTCCTCTTTAATCACACCCGTCGCTTCTATGCCATTCATAATTGGCATACTAATATCCATTAGAATCACATCCGGGTTGAGCATCTTAGAAACTTCGATCGCTTCTAGGCCATTGCTTGCGGTTCCAATCACATCAATGTCAGGCTCTAGCTCTAGGCGCGCCATAAAACCATCCAAAACTACTTGATGGTCATCCACTATCACCACACTAATTGGTTTATCCATAAACTAATCCATCCAAATCTAACAATACGGTGATTTCTGTGCCTAATCCTGGCTCGCTCATCAATTCAAACTCACCGCCAATAAACTCAACACGCTCGCGCATATTGCGTAAACCAATCCCCTGACGATGAACCGATTGGTTAACAAGGAACCCGATGCCTTCATCTCGTATCAGTAATTGCAGCATATTGCCCATCTTTTGCAAAATAACCGTGACCTTTTTCGCCTTAGCGTGCTTCTCGATATTGTTCAGCGACTCTTGAGCAACACGATACAAAGTCGTCGCAACCTCAGATTTCAACTTCACCTGATTGGTATCAAAGTGACTATCAATGTCGATACCAGAATGTGAATGAAAGTCTTGTAATAAGGTGGTGAGTGCCGCTTCAAGACCAATGTCATCCAGCGCACTAGGTCGAAGTTGATGAGAAATATGACGAACTTCGTTGATCGCGGTAATTAGCGAGCGTTGAGATTTATCTAGGTGGGATTTGAGCTTTTCATCTTCGATACGATGAGCCATCAAATCTAAGTGGCATTTACTGGAGACCAATAGCTGATTGATACCGTCATGTAGCTCTCTGGCTAAGTGTTTCTTTTCGTCTTCTTGAAACATTACCGTTTTATGGGCAAGCTCTTTAAGGTGCTTGTCTGCCAAGCGATGTTCATGCAAGTTAATCGCCAGCGTTAGGACAATAATAACCGAGACGGTAACCACCAGAATGATCACGACAGAGAAAAATGTCGTTTCAATATTCTGATTTACTGCTGCACGCATATTCGCGACTTCGCGACTGACATCTTCAATATACAAGCCCGTACCGATCATCCAATCCCATTTATCCAACCAAGCGGCATAGCTCAACTTGGGAACCACCTCACCAGTTGATGGCTTCTGCCATAGATACTGATGAAACCCGCCACCTCGTTGGGCTTGATGGAGTAACGTTTCAATTAAGTGGTCGCCGTTTTCATCTTGTATATGCAACAGGTTTTGCCCAATAAGATCGGGAAGAATTGGATGAACTAAGTTTGTACCGTGCTTATCATAGGCGAAGAAGTAGCCGTCTGAACCATAGCGAAGACGATTGAGGATTGCTTTAACACGCGCCTTAGCATCATTCTCTTCAAGAGTGGGATCATTATAGATATGAGAAATTGCATCAAAAGCCAGATCGACCGTATCTTTCAATGCCGCTTCTTTAGATTGAATAAGGTTCTGATGAAAGATTTCCACCTCTCGTTGTCCAAGAGTCTTGGCTTGATAGATGGAAATCCAACTGATGCTGGCTGACACTAACACCACCGGTATCAGTGCCAGCAATATTAACTTGGCTTTGAGAGGCATCCCTTTCCTCCAATGAAACGCTGTTTGCCATTTCGACAAACAGCTTAACAACTTGTCTCAAAAGGTAAAAACTCTCAGGTCACAAATTCTCTTTTCTTACTTGCATTACGCCATGCCGTAGAAGCCAGGGAAGAATAGCAACGAAGCGAGCACAACAATTTGAATCGCGATGAATGGCATCACACCTCGGTAGATATCGCGCGTTGTCACACCTGCTGGAGCCACGCCTTTCAAATAGAACAAGCTAAAGCCAAATGGTGGCGTGAGGAACGATGTCTGAAGGTTCATCGCAATGAGAATTGCAAACCATGTCATGTTGATACCCATCAGTTCTGCAACAGGCGCGATAATAGGCACAATGATGAAACAGATTTCAACGAAGTCGATGAAGAAGCCAAGGATAAGAATCACCACCATTGTAATAATCAAGAAACCCCACTTCTCACCCGGTAGTTGTAGCATCCACTCTTCAACCAGGTAATCGCCGCCCGTGTATGTGAACGCCATCGAGAATGCCGTCGCACCAAGCAATATCGCAAATACCATCGCGGTCACTTTCACTGTCTCTTTGGAAGCTTCATACACCATCGACCAACTGAACTGTTTATAGAGCAGTGAAAGCACAATCGCACCGGCACCTCCCAGCGCCGCGGATTCCGTTGGTGTTGCAATACCAGCAAAGATAGAGCCTAACACCACGATGATCAGCGCAAGCGGCGGTAATACCGCTTTAAGCGCGGTGAATACTTCTTCTTTTCGGCTGATCGACTCATCACGCTCGATAGGTTGAGCGGCTTCTGGATTGAGCTTGGCGTAGATCAGAATGTAGACAACGTATGCACCCACCAGCACTAAGCCCGGCCATACTGCTGCTTGGAATAAGTCACCTACGGGTACGCCTAATACATCACCGAGCAAAATTAAGACAATAGAAGGAGGGATGATTTGACCTAACGTGCCAGAGGCACAAATGGTGCCACAGGCCAATCCTTTGTCGTAGTTGTACTTAAGCATCACTGGCAAAGAGATTAGGCCCATTGCAACAACCGATGCACCAACCACACCCGTTGATGCGGCTAGCAGCGCACCTACCAATACCGTAGAAATTGCGATACCACCACGAACGCCACCAAATAGGCGCCCCATAGACTCAAGCAACTGCTCTGCAAGTCTTGTCTTTTGTAGCACCAAGCCCATGAAGACAAACAGTGGCACCGCCATTAGTACCGTGTTCTCCATGATGGATTGAATGCGATATGGCATGAAAGCAAACATATCCATGCCCTCTGCCCAAACGCCAAATATTAATGCGATGCCACCAAAGGTGAAGGCAACAGGGAAACCAAGCAGTAGCGCAAATAGAGCTACAAAAAACATCACTATACCGATCATACTGACTTCCTTTTACGACTTACCGTTGTTACCGGCATAGATAAGATGAGGGTTAACAATTTTATTGATGGAGTGAAGCAGCAAACCAACACCGCTAACCGCCATAAACAAGAATGACAATGGGATCATGCCTTTAATGATCCATCGATATGGTAAACCGCCTGGGTCACCGGACGTCTCACCAAGGGCATAGCTCTCTTTGGCAAAGTCGATACCAAACCAAGCAACCAATAGGCAAAACGGGAAAAGGAAAAGTAAGGTGCCTAAAATGTCGATGATGGATTGTGCTTTGTAAGATAAACGTTCATAGAAAATATCTACTCTGACGTGACCACCGGATTTAATCGCATATGGAACGCCAAGCAAAAATACAGCAGAAAAGAGGTGCCATTCCATCTCTTGAAAGGCAATAGACACGTCATTAAACACGTAACGCATGACAACGTCGTACACCACATTCGCTAACAACAAAATGAATAGGATGCTGGACAACCACCCCAAAAAATCACCAAAGCGGTTAAAGATTCGCTCAATATAAATCAGGCTTCTCATTCCGAACTCCATGGAACTCGTGGATTGGCTCCGCTGGTTCGCGGAGCACTTTTATAGTCTTCTCTTCGAGAAGTTTTTCTTGGGCTTCATTAGCAGACTCTATTCCTAAATACTTGGAAATAGCCCTGCTTGATGAAGTTACTGTTGAGCTTGACTGTTTAGGTAAGCTCGATGTGAAATGTCAGACCAAGGACGCACTTGCTCGATATAATTTGCTTGCGACTCTTGAATCTCTTTCGCTAGGGCATCTTTTTCTGCGTGCTGTTTAAGTAGACGTTCATTCGCTTCACGCAGTGCAGAGATAACCTCTGGTGGGAAGTCTTTTACTTGAACATCCGGGTATTCAGACTGAATCGACGCCCAGTTTTTGCCACTTTCGTGCTTAGACTGCGTGTACATGTCGTACGCCGCCGCTTTCATCGCCACTTGAAGAATCGCTTTCAGATCATCAGGTAGACGTTCCCAAGTACGCTTATTAACTAGGAATTGCAGCTCAGTACCTGGCTCATGCCAACCTGTGTAGTAGTAAGGTGCAATTTTGTGGAAGCCCATACGTAAATCAAGAGACGGACCTACCCACTCCAGTGCATCGATCGTGCGACGCTCAAGCGAGGTGTAAAGTTCGCCCGGTGCAATATTGGTTGGCTTCGCACCCAGTTCAGCAAGGATTTCACCCGCAAAACCAGGGATACGCATTTTCAGACCTTGCAGATCGTCGACTGATTTGATCTCTTTCTGGAACCAGCCGCCCATCTGGGTATCGGTATTACCGCCAGGGAAAGACAGTAAGTTGTGTGGTGAGTAAACCTTCTCCATCAACTCCATACCGCCACCATAGTAGAACCATGCGTACTGCTCTGTAGGCAGCATACCGAAAGGCATAGAGGTAAAGTAGAGAGTGTTTGGTACTTTGCCTTTCCAGTAATAAGAAGCCGAGTGGCCCATATCGTATTGACCCGATTTCACCATATCAAACACACCAAGTGGTGCTTTGTGTTTGTTTGCAGAGTCAATACGGATTTGTAGACGGCCATTTGACATTTCCTCTGCCATTTTTGCCATGTTTTTTGTCGCATCACCGAAGATTGGGAAGTTAGGGCCCCACGTCTCCGCTAATTTCAAGCGATATACTTTATCGTCAGCAGCGTTAGCAGAAGTTGCTACGAATGCCATGGTTGCTACCATCGCCGTCGCTTTGAGTACTCGTTTCAAAGATTTTTGGATAAGACTCATCGTTCACGTCCTTTGTCACCAAGGTTATTGTTGTCATCCATTACATAAGGATTCGTATATACAATGGAATACTACAGCGGAGACCGAAATGGGCATGAACACGCAACAAATTTGTATTGCCAGGCAAGCCCTAGCCATTGGTAGTACGTAGTAATACGTAGTCTTTTTGATATCCAAAAACGATAAAGCATAATAATCATGTAGTTAAGATCGGAGTGGAATAGACGAAGCATTAGTAAGTACTTAAGTATTTGACTGCGGAAGAATTTACACAGTATTTAAGAAAATGTGACAAATAACGACTTTGTATCGTTAGAATGCTCAATTAGAAATCGAGAAAGACAAATTGCAGGTAAAAAAATACCCCGACCGAAATCGAGGTATTCAATTAAGAAACAGAATTACAGGGGTAATTAAACTGCTTTGTAGATAACTTTGTTACCTGCTAACTGCTCTTTTTGAACTAGGTTTTCTTCAAGAAGCTTTTTCAGTGCGCCTGTAGCCCATGATGCCGCTTTTGTATCTTCTTGACCTGCCGCTAGACCAATACCTTTAGGGTTAATACCTTCAGCATTAGCGACAACAATGTCCAATACTTGTTGTTGCTTAGGAGTTAGAGCAACGTCTGTTTTTACTGCAGCTACCTTCTTCTCAGCTACTGCTTTCTCAACAACAGGTTTTTCTGCAACGACTTTTTCCGCAACAGGCTTAGCTGTCTTTGGTGCTTTTGCTACGTTTGCAACTGTCGCTTTAATGCGCTTTTGCAGTTTCATCTGCACTTTACGCTTATGAGCAAGTCTCATTGAATATTTCTCCAGTTCACTGCATCTCAGCAGGGATGAAAATTTGAAGCGCGTTTTATACCAAAATTCCCAATCAATTTGTAGGTTTTGGCAGCGAAACGCTGTGAAAAATGCGCTCAATGCATAGAACGTCTATTATTTAATCAAGAAATTTGTGAACGCATTTTGTCAATACTGGGTATAAAAACAGAGGTTCGCCTTAAATCAATATGCAACCCAACAGGCATTGGGCGATTTGGTTAATTTGTCTTTTATCCCGAGGTTGAAACATGGAAACGTTACACCTTACTAACTCGCAGTTTAAAGCCGACTCTCCCATCAACAAACTGATTATGCTTTTGGTGGTCATCATTACACTGTTTCTCGTGTTGATCGCCCCAGGGTGGAAGCAAGCAATGCTATCTGTGGTTTTAATGGCAGTCATTGTTGGCTTTGCAATCATGATGATCAAAAAAAGCCAGGTAGGTTTTACTCTTACACAATCCCATTTTCAACAGCACCTATTCAAAGGCGGCTGGGTCGTCCGTTGGCAAGACATTGACTCCATAGGAATATGTACATATGAGCAAGAAGGATGGCACCAGTCTCTACCTTGGGTGGGCATTCGTTTAAAGCATTACTCCCCATATCTAGATGCTATCTGCCCTCGTATCGCGACAGAAGTTCTTTTAAGTCAACGCGCACTGCTGTATCTCGGTGCTCGGCAAAACCATTGTGAAACGAAATTCGAGGATATGGTGCTGGATCCTGCCCCTTACATTAATCAAAAGGGCATACTCTACGAAGGTTTACTTGCGATGCTCGCGAATAGAATGAAGTATCAAAGGCAGTTTTATGGCTACGATGTATTTATTTCAACAAGTGACTTGGATAGAGAAGCTGATGCGTTTGTGGGATTGGCTCGACGTTACTTGGCAGCCGCCGAGCCTGATACCTAATACAAAGATGCTTTAGTAGAGTGGCATTTCGTCAGCAACGAAAGGGTTTGTTTTACGTTCGTGTCCAAACGTCGATTGCGGACCATGACCTGGTACAAATGTAACATCATTACCCAATGGCCATAGCTTCTCTTTGATAGAGCTAATAAGCGTGTTGAAATCGCCTTGTGGGAAGTCAGTACGACCAACGCTACCGTTAAACAAAACATCACCAACAAACGCCAAACGAGCTTCTTCACTGTAAAGCACAACGTGACCAGGGGTATGACCCGGAGTGTGGATCACGTTCAGCGTTTGGTTGCCAAAAGTGACCTTGTCACCTTCATTTAACCATTGGTGTGGTTCAAACGCTTCAGTTAATGGAAAACCGAACATTTGGCTCTGACCTTCTAACCCCTGTAACCAGAAGTTATCTGCTTTGTGTGGACCAACGATCTCAGTATCGCCTAAAAGAGCAGATAAAGGCTCAGTTCCACCAACATGATCTAAGTGACCGTGCGTTAGAACTAGATTTACGACTTCAACACCGAGCTCTTTGATTAGCATTGCAAGTTGCTTTTCATCACCACCTGGATCAACCACAATGCCTTTCATGGTTTCATCACACCAGACGATAGAACAGTTTTGAGAGAAAGATGTTACGGGAACAACTTGGTACTTCAGAGCCATAAATAACCTATACCGAATAAAATTGCATGAAAACTGCCGCAACTATGACACTAAGCCAAAGTGACTTCAAGCTTTGTTCAGAGGGCAAAGCGCAGCATTCTTACTCGTTAAAGTGACCCTTAGCTCGGGTCTACCAAGAACGAACGGCCCCCGTATCGATGTGGACAAAATTACTACTCGAATAATAACCAACGCCACCAGCCTTTAAGCTTAATGCCGCGTCACGAACGGTAGACAATTTCACACCATCCAAACGGAAATCGATCGCTTTCCCTTCCATATGCATGCTTTTTTTCGCAACACCAGAAGAGCCATTTCGTAAAGACGCATTGGTTACCGGTGAACGGTAGCCTGAAATCACAATCACTTCAGCGTCCGTGCCGATCAACTTTTGAATTTGGCTGATTTGGTCGAACAAGCGTCTATCCATTGGATGAACTTCATTCCGGCGATGATCACGACAGAATTTATCAAGACGTTGGAGTTCTTCATCGACGTAGCTCGAGCCGTTGAAGTAACACGATTCAAGTAATTCACCTGTATTTAGATTATTCATCGCAAGTACACGAGGCTCGTCGGGTAATGACGCCCAAGACACAGACGGCATAGCTGAAGCAACGACAACACCACCAGCGGTCATTTTAAGAAAATCACGACGAGAAAAATTACGACTTACCATTAGAAAATACTGCTCAATTACTCTACAAGCAGCGGACATTACCGAAACCAATTTAACGCGTCAAACGCATAAATCGGTCCAACTTGTCGCTTTTAGGCTGGATTTTTTGTTTACTTATTGAACAGTAAACGAATTTTATGAATTGTAACTTTTTTTAAATTGAGAACGCATTTCAACCTTGATGATCGTATTGATAAATGTCATCACGGTAGTACAAGGTGCCCCCCTCTAACCAAGCTGTCTGGTAAATGATATGCACTTGGATTCGTTCACTTAGTGGTACCGATGTATTAGATCTTCTACTATTCTCACGTTTTTTCTCTAGACGTTCTTCAAGGCCTTGGGTCTTAAACAACAGTTCGGCCAGCTGTTCAGCGTTTTCTACTCTTACACAACCCGAACTGAAAGCTCGTCTATCTTCTTGAAACAAGTTTTTGCTCGGAGTGTCATGTAAATAAATAGCCTGAGGATTAGGCATATTAAACTTATACAAGCCTAACGCGTTATGAGACCCAGAAGATTGTCTCATCCGATATGGAAAGCTACGCGGGTTAACCGAAGCCCAATGTATCGTCGTAGGATCAATGATCTCGCCTGAATCCCAAGAGCGAATTATCTGAATATTTTGTTCAAGCAGGTACATCGGGTTTTTCTTAACCTTTGGAATGATGTCCTTCACCATAATCTTCCAAGGTACATTCCACGTAGGGTTAAGGATGACAGAATCAAGAGTCCCCGTCATGATAGGTGTTTTTCGAGTTGTTCGGCCTACAACGACTTTAGACTCAAATAATGCTTCACCATTATGCCAGTATGTCACTTCATACCCTGGCACATTAACAAACACGACATTGTCTCGCTCTTTTGCCCACAAACGCGAACGTTCTGAGTTAAGTGCAAGTAGATGCAATCGCTGCTCAGGCGAAAAGTTAACCCAACGAATTGTGTTTGGGCCGATAATTCCGTCCTGCTTTAGACCATGAATTTTCTGGAATGCTTTTATGGCCATTTCCAGCTCTTCATCAAATTGTGGACCGCTATAAAGTAAATCGTCGACATCGATGCCAACGACCTGCATTCGCTCAAGGAGTATGGGCTTATTTTCTAGCACATCACCAACTCTCGCTAAACCTTGTTGCTGGTAGGTCGGGTAATCAAGCTTGGCATAGTCTTGGAGCGAATAAAAAGATTGATTGAAGGCGGGATCGGATTGCAGCGGTGAAGATAAATTGATGAGAAATTGCTCTAACTTACCAATGGTAATTTCGGTGCTTAAAGCGGTAAGTACTTCGATGCTAGGTTCAGGCAATGACACTTCTTCGGTTTGGCCAAACAACCATTGTAAGCCATATTCTTGGACTTGCTCTAAATAGCTTAGGTACATGAGTAGCGTATCTGTCATGACTAAATCATAATCAAGAGCATCTCCCTCTTCTTGCACATAAGCAACACGTCTGATTTGGTCTTGAAATACTGGAGAAACCTCAGCAAGAGACAATACTTGCAATTGAAACAAGAATTGTTGTGCAATATCCTCGTTTTCCCAATTTAAGCGATAGCTGGTGCTCTGGTAGAGCCGATCAATCACTTCTGGGTAATGGATCATTTTCTCAATGGATAGTTGTGCAACCGCTCCCACCTGCTCTGTATCAGCAGTGGCGTTTTGAGAAACAACAGTAGAAAAGCTGAAAAACGGCACCATAAGCGCCGTTGTTAATAGAATTCTAGCAAACACGATCACGATCCCTCGGAAAACTTGCCTTAAAAAAAGTATGGCAAATATCTCACGGCTTGCAGGTTTAAAATTAAGAATCTAGGCAGAAAACCTCCGATAGAAGTGTCATTAGACTCTTAATGCCCCCCAATTACGTAATCCTCGACCAATGGTTATCCCACTGGATGCCAGTAGCAGTAGAGGTGTTTGACTCCATTGGCTTTTGCTCAACAACTTTACCTGCCCCAGAGCTGACACGGAACTCATCACCGTAGACAACTACACCCGACGCATCAGGCAGCGCATTTAATTCAACGAGTCGACCAGTAGACTTAGACCATATCCCGTAGCAGCTACCTGGAGGCGACGTCGCTAAAATCCATTCATCTGTCGCCGCAATGCTTGCGACATAATGGTTAAAGCGTGCCCATTGTTCTGGCTCTGCATGAAACTCCTGCATCTCCCCACCACGAGTATGCATGGCAATGAGTGCAGGGTATTCGTCCGGCTCTCCGCGGTATTGCTGTCCACAAAGCACGGTTTCTGCTCCATCATGGGCTAAGTGACGAATACTTAGCTGATGATCCGGCAAAGAAACCTGATCCAGCAACGCACCATCTTGTGAAAGATAACTTAAGCTCGGTTTCATCGTTTCAAGGTTCAGTGGTTCACGACCATTCGTGTGTACACCACCCACGCCAATCGCTAACGCGCCATCAGGCATCATGATCACTTCATGAGGGCCGAGGCCAAAGCCTGTTAACTCATCGACCTTCTGGTATTGCTTTTGCACATCATAAACGCCAATTATTCCGCGGCTTGTATCCCTTTCGCCTTCGGTAGCGAACAATAAAGTGCCATCATGTGAGTAAACACCATGACCATAGAAATGGCGGTTCGACTTTGCTAGTTGCAGTTTGATCATTTGCTCTGAGCGATAATCAAACACCATAAAGAACGTACCAGGTCTGCGGCCAAAGACCACTGCGTGCCCCTGCTGGTTTGTTGCTACGCCATGACCACGCTCAGGAATAGGCAACGTAGTGATCGGCATACCATGCTCATCAGCCACCACCGCAGCGTATTTATCTCGACCAATGATTGAACAGCCTATCAGCGCTGGCTCACGTGAGTTTGTTGAAGCACAACCAAACGGCATAACAGGTGTAGCCGCCCCAAAAAGAGCGGCTTTAAGTAAGGTACGGCGAGTTTGATCAGTCACCATCGGTTGCATTAAATCCTATAACCACGCCAAGCTCGATCGCCACTTCTTCGTGGATCAAGTACTTCAATTGTTCTAGCTTGTTGTATTGAGCTAGCACCATACGATAACCTTCTTTGCTTTGCAGCGCGGCAAACAAGCTCTTATCTTCTGGCCATGTATCTAAAGCCATTTCAAACTGATGGGCAACACGATCAGCCAAATCTGCATGGCCTTGATCTCTCAACAGAGCATCCAAACCGTTACCGTTGGCAAAATAGAGTGCTTCCATTCCTTCAAGGTTCGCTTTTAAGTTTGATAACGAAGTCTCTGAACGCCACGATTCTGAGAAATAAGGACGAGGTTTGCCAATCTTCGCTAATGGACGACTCAGCTTCTTCATGCTGTATTCAAGCTGGTTAGATAACAGCGAGATGTACTCAGACTCCCATTCTGTCACGTCTAACGATTTCCACGGGTTTTCTGCCCAAGAATCAGCAATGATCTGTGCTTTATTATCTAAATTTTCGGCTATCGCCACACCTGTTGCACACGTCTTACTGTCGCTAGATAAGGTCGAAGCTTTATCATAAAGCAACCATTCCAACGCGCCTAAACCTTGTACGGTTACGCTTTGCGTCGAAATCTCCTCTGCACTCCAAGCTTGGTCCGATTTCGTCAGCACAGACATCTTACGGCCTGTGGTGTTCTTTTTATCTGGCCAAAACTGAACGTTCCAACTTTGCTCTAATGCCGTCGCTGGACCACGCTCTTGACCTTGCAACGCCATCCACGCCAGCATAGTTTGATGCCATTGCTGTTTTACTTTCGCGTAATCTTTGCTCTCTGACGCACAGTAATCACTAAAGCTCTGCTCAAGATTTGTTGTTTGAACTAAAAATGCCTGCGCCGCTTGAAACTCCACTTCATACACATTCTGTGAAAGGTGGTTTGTCTTTTCTGGCTTTGCAGAGGCCAATTCGGTTGTTGACTGACAGCCAACCAAACTTAGAGTTGCTGTAATAGCACTCGCTAACAGTCTTTTTTTCATGGTATGTGCCTTATAGAGAATTCAAAAACGCAATCAATGCGTCACGTTCTTTCTTATTCAGTGCCAAAACATTCTGCTTAGCTGTTTCGGCTTCGCCACCATGCCACAATACAGCTTCCATAAGGTTGCGCGCACGTCCATCATGTAGGAAGTAAGTATGGCCGTTAACCTCCTCGGTGTAGCCAATCCCCCATAATGGCGCAGTTCGCCATTCACGCCCGTTTGCTAAGTATTCCGGACGGTGATCGGCTAAGCCTTCCCCCATATCGTGTAAAAGCATGTCTGTGTATGGGTGGATAAGCTGCTCAGAAAGCGCTGGCAATTCTGGTCGTTTAGCGGTCTTCACACTTGTCTTATGACAGCTTTCACAGCCAGATGATGCAAAGATCTGTTGACCAAGCTTCACTTCTGGATCATTTACATTACGACGAATTGGCACCGCTAGGTGTTGGCTATAAAACTCAACGAAATCAAGGATATTTTGGCTTACTTCTGGCTTTCCGCCATTTGGCATGTCATCACAAATAGTTTGTTTTGAGGTGCAGTTTTCATTTGGGAACAGATGGCTCGTTAAACCGACATCACCGTTAAATGCCGCTGCGTTTTGCTGCATCAGCGTCGGCTGTCCGGCTTTCCAGCCAAAACGGCCAATCGAGAAGTCGTCCTTCTCAATATCCCAAACCTTGTTTGCTTTACCTGAGATACCGTCTTTGTTGGCATCTTGTGCATCAGCCCAAGCAAGTAGCGTTTCATCAGGAATACTTTCCAATAAGCCTAGGCCTATCATTGGCGGTGCGACTCGAGCGGAAAATTCGGTGTCAGGGTGCATGTCGCCATAACCTAGCTCGGTTATCTCCAGATGTGGCTTTCTCAGTGTCACTGTGGTGCCGTCTTTAAACTCAACAGGCACATCGGTATAAGTGATTTCAATTTTGCCTTCTGGGGTCTGATCTTGAAGTGCAAAGTCTTGCAGCTGGCCGCCATAAGTGGGCTCGGGAATGCCACCGTCTTTGATGTACGCTGTCTTTTGTTCTGGCGTCATCGCAGGAATACTCAAACGAACCAACATTGATACTGCATGCAGATCATTTTCTTCTGGCGGATGACCACGACCATCTTTAATGTGACAGTTCTGACAACCATTGGTGTTAAACAGCGGACCTAGACCATCACGGGCGTCCGTCGATGCGGGAGCTTGAACCCAGGGGTTGCGGAAAAAACTGTTGCCGACACTGAAGTCAAGGCGCTTACTCATTGGTAGATTGGCAGCGGGAAGAGAATAGGCATTCGCGCCATCTTTTTTGACACTGGTTTTGCCACCAGACTTAACATCGTAAGCCATGGCAGAAGAAGAAAGGAGCGCGACTAGCGCAGAAATTAGGTATGGCTTCATATCATTGCTCTACTAATACGACAGGTGTGATAACAACGAGCTCAAATGGCAAAAGGGCTCATAAAGAGCCCTTATCTATTATGGTTTTCTTATTAAAACTCGTGGTCGGCAGTATCAGGGCTTAGGCTATCGATACCTACAATATTCGCCGCTCGCTCAATCGCACCGGTTTGGGCTACCAACGACATGATAGTATCGTTTACAAGAGCGTTACCTTGTGCATTACCTGCTGCAATTAGCTGATCGAAGTGCTGGTTGTTTTTCTCTGCAGAAGTCACTAGCTCACCTACTTGGCTGCGAGTAACATCAAACTGCTTCTGGATTTCTTTTGCTGCTTTTTTGTCTTTTTGAGCAACAAGATCCGCAATGCTTGGACCAGATAGCAATGTTCCATCTTCACGCTTGTATAGGCCGGTGTAAACGTTATAAATGCCCTGCTCGTTGTAGTAATGAGAATTATGAGTGTTGTCTGAGAAACAATCGTGTTCGTCTTCTGTCGAGTTTGCTTCTAGTGCAACTTTCATGCGCTCACCAGCTAGCTCACCCAGAGAAAGAGAACCCATACCGAATAGCATCTTACGAAGACCGTTGTCTGCCGAGCCATTAAGAAGCTCTTCACGGTAGTTACCTTTCACGTCTGCAGACCACTGCTTTTCCATCCACTCTAGGTCTTGAACCAGTAGATCGGCAGCCGCTTTCAGGTACTCACCACGACGGTCACAGTGACCATTCGTACACTCAGAACCGACAACGAAGTCAGTGTAAGCTCGTTGACCTGCACCTGCATTAGTACCGTTAAGATCTTGACCCCAAAGTAAGAACTCAATCGCATGGTAACCCGAAGCAACGTTTGCTTCAGAACCACCTACTTCGTTTAGATCTGCTAGCAATTCTGGTGTGATTTTAGCGACATCTAGCTTCGACGCACCAATCTGGAGACTTGTATTCGCAATGATGTTAGCGGAAGCACCTTCATTACCTAGTTCATATTGGTAATCAGTTGCAACGTAATCAATTAGCCCCTCATCAAGTGGCCACGCATTTAGCTGACCTTCCCAATCGTCAACGACCGCGTTACCAAAGCGGAAAACTTCAGACTGTTGGTATGGTACGCGAGAGTCTAGCCAAGCTTGTTTTACTTCTTCAAGCTTTGCTGCGGATGGAGATTTAAGGAATTCGTCGATTTTTACATCGAGGGCTTTTGCTGTTGTCACAGAATCAGAAAATACCGCGTGAGCAACATCTGCATAATGTTCGACAACTTGTTGTTTAGTTACTGTAGCAGCAACCGTAGAACCACTGGCAATGAGAAGTGATGCAGCAATAGACTGGACTAAAACTGTTTTTGCATTCATCTGAAGCATCCTTGTTGAGCATTTTAATTATCGTATTGGTAGTGCTAATTATTCTTATTTGCACTTTTAGTCCCGAGATAATACAAATTTACAATTTATTTGCAACTCCAGATACAAAAAAAGCCTCACAAACATGAGGCTTTTAACATTCTTTGTTGTTAGATTTATCTTTAAGATTAAACCTTTAGATGGTGCTTACCGTGGGACACCTTGGCTTTCAAATAATTTTCGTTGCCATCTTTGATATGTGCAGAAGTATTGACAACTTCAGCGATTTCTATCCCATACTCAGATAATTCACGGATTTTCTTAGGGTTATTTGTCACAAGGCGGATCTTATTCACACCTAATGCTTCTAACATTTGTGCAGCTTCCGTAAAGTCACGCAAGTCATCATCAAAGCCTAGGTGGTTGTTGGCTTCATAAGTATTCATGCCTTGGCTTTGTAGACGATACGCATCGATCTTATTGTATAGGCCAATGCCACGACCTTCTTGGCGAAGATATAGAATGATCCCACCTGATTCACCCATACGGTTAATGGTCTCTTCCAGTTGCTCACCACAGTCACAGCGTGAAGAATGAAATACGTCACCAGTCAAACACTCAGAGTGCATTCTGACTAACGGTGTGTCTTGCGTTTGGTCTGCATGCTTGAAAATTACTGCAACGTGTTCTTTGTCTGTTTTCAATCCGTGGAAGGACAGAATCTCAGCTTCAATGTTACTTTTTGCCCCGACTTTAAAATCTACTCTGGCACGAACTTCCGCCATATCTATACTCACTTGATGTATTGCTTGATGCACTTTTGTAATTGCATTCATAAGAAATCTCTCTCAATCACAGACTATGGGGATTGATACCTGATTTTTCAATCTTAAGATCACTTTGAATGCAACTGCTTCACTTAAAGGGTAATCAAACTAACCAGTTATGGTTGATTCTTTTTAGAACACTTTTAGTACCTAGTTAATCATACAGCATTACCCGGCTGACAAATGTTATAATATAACATTTTAAAATAAGTACAATAAAAAACCCCAGTCTGCAAAGGCTGGGGTTTTTTATATAAAACTGGCTGTATAGTAACTTAGTGAGTTTGCTTGTTCTTCCACACAACAAGCTCAATCCAGACATTTTCGAGCTCTTGAAGCTCTTCATCACTTAAAACGGCTAGCGTTGATGTGACTTGCGGCAGCTTCGGTGATTGCAATGCTCGAATCTGCGAGTAAAAGTCCTTTTTTAATTGCGATATTACTGAATCCACTGCAAACACCTACATATAATACGTTATCGAAATACGCGTTAGCTCATCTTTTTATTTAGTTCGCTATTCACTGAATTAATCTGAAATTCTTGAAAATGATAACATCTTGCCTGTTATATGCACAATTAATTTTAAATAGTGGAACAATTATCACACTATTAACGCTTGAGTTTTTTGATCGAAATAATTAGAAAAAAGATCATAAATAGCCCTGGAAAGATCCATAATAATGCCGTTGAGAGGTTAAATGGCGGATCATACAGGACAATATTTCCATATCGATCAACTAAGTATTGCTTGATCTCTTTATCTGTATATCCCTCATTCACCATCTCGTAGACCTTCAGCCGTAGCGCTTTCGCAGTATAGGCATTCGACTCGACTAGGTTTTGATTTTGACATTGAGGGCAACGAAGAGACTTAGCCAAAGTAATTGCACGCTGTTGCATTTCAACTGATTTAAATTCAAAAAGATCAACGTTTTGATCATCATGAATAGCGTACGCATTTAATGGGAGTAAGGCGAATAATAAAGATAATACAAAAGATAAATTATATCGAGATATCAAAGAACTTAGAGAAAATAGCATTCCATTTATCCTTATTAATTTCACCACGATATTTGATCAAAATCTGCCCCTCTTGATCAATTAGGTACGTTTCCGGCGTTCCGATTATACCTAAATCGATCCCTAGTTCACCTTTGGGATCAAATATCACCTTGGCATATGGGTTACCCTCCCGAGCCAAGTATTCTTGAGCTGCATGGCTTTGATCTCTATAGTTCAAACCTATTATTGGCACACCAGCTCGCGATAAACTCAACAATTCATCATGCTCACGTTTACACACACCGCACCAAGACGCCCAGACGTTTAAAATTTGCAAATCATGCTCTGCAAACAGCTTTTCCGTAAGTACGTCCGTTGTCGCTAAGCTGTCAGCCTCAAAACTTGGAACATAGACCACCCGATTTTTCGTTGTCTCGACGTTTGGACGATCAGCTAAAGACAGGTAACTGGTTACCGAAAATACCGCAATAGCTCCCGCTAGAATAGCTAGTTTATGCGAAGGATTCATCACTGACTCGACTCCAAGATCTTTTAGGCAGTAAGGCTGATAACATACTTATTAGTGCAACGAAACCGCCACACCATATCCACCAAATTGCGGCTCTGTACTGCACTTTCACCGCATAAGATTGCTCTGACAGCTTTTCCCCAAGTGTAATATAGTAGTCACCATGCCAAAAAGACTTAATGGCAGGCTCCGTCATATTCATAACTCGCACTGAATAATGCCTTCTCTCTGGGAGCAGAGTGAAGCTGTGTTGTTCCGTTGTGCTAAGGCGTATCTCTGCTATTTCCGAAGTATAGTTCGGCCCAACCTTCCAGTGAGTATCCACATATTCGAGAGATACGTTTTGGAACTGATGCTGAGAGTTTGGAGACATTCGGTAGCTAAATTCATAAGAGTAGGAGGTATTTACTATCGCCCCTACTCCAGCAATGACAAAACCAATGTGGGCAAAAAGTTTAGGTGCAGTGCTAATCTTCGCACCACTTCTTGCCCACTGAAAGGCATGACTAGAAACGACATAAATTGCCAACGCAAAAATTACACCTAGCATCAAGCCCGTGTTAACCATAATTGCTACAATGCTGGCCGTAATGACACTCAAAGAAGCAATCAACCATAGTACTTTCAGATCCTTACCTGCCCGAGGATGTTGCCATGAACAAAACGTGGAACAAGCCAGCACAACAAGACTAAAAACAAATAATGGATAGATAAGTGAGTTAAAATATGGTGGTCCGACTGAAATACTACCAGCCCCCAATACTTGGTATATCATCGGATAAAACGTACCAAGAAACACGATAGCAGTAGCAATGACTAACAAGCCTATCGCCATGTAACATAAGTAAGCTCGACTAAAAATGGTATCAATATTCGATTGAGGAATCTGCTGACCTCGATATATCAGAGACCCAAAAGTGACAAAGACAATAATCACCAATACGCACAGCAATGCCAATCCCTTAGTTGGATCAACAGCGAATGCGTGGACAGATGTTAAAACTCCGCTTCTGACAACAAAAGTACCCAATACACTGAGGCTAAACGTACTAAACGCTAACGCGTAAGTGCTCCAAATCGCCCCTTTATTCCTTGCTGACAAATGTATGCTATGGAGTAAGGCTGTGCCAACTAGCCAAGGCATCAAAGACGCATTTTCTACCGGGTCCCAAAACCACCAGCCCCCCCAACCTAATTCGTTATAAGCCCACCACGATCCAACTAAAATGCCCGCCGTTAACGTACCCCAAGCGAAATAGGCAATGCCTCGAACAAATGCATACCACTCATGGTGTGGTTGCCTTCCAAACAAAGCAGCAAGCGCAAGAGCCAATACTGCAGAGTAACCAACGTAACCTAGGTAAAGTAAAGGCGGGTGAATAATAAGCCCAACATCCTGCAACATAGGATTGAGGTCACGTCCTTCCAGAGCGAAACTTTGGGCATATTCAAATGGATTTGATGTGGCAAGCGTAAACCACGCAAAGATCGCAATAAGAACGTTCATGATTCCTAGGCAATCACCAGTATATTGAGCATTAACAGGTGATTTAAAAGCGATCAATGACGCCCACATGCTGAGTGTAACCACCCAAAATAACATCGAACCTTGGTGCCCTCCCCAAGTAGCCGCCACCTTGAATGCGACAGGCAGCTGGCTATTGGAATGAGTAACCACATACTCAAGCGCGAAATTATCTTGAACAAAACAGACAATCAAAAGCGATAAGCAAATGAAAGAGGCCAAACTGATGATGTATGACGTTGCAGTTTGGTGCGGTAGCGCCACCGTTTTGCCAATTGCGCGACGAATCCAATACAAAAACGCCGCACACGTAGAGCCAATCGACACCAGTATGAGTAAAAATAACCCCAGTTCAGCCTCCATTACACCTCCCTATACTATAGTCATCTGACCGGCATAGAGAATGAACGTGCGTAGCATCAATACACCAACCAGGCTTAACGTCGTCACCACAAACACGTAGCTTCCCTTGTGGCGAACTTCAGAAGGCGTTAACCAGTTCAGCGTTAACGGTGTGAGCATACCGATGAGCACGACTCCAACCCAGAACCATTGCGCCCAGAAACCGTTAGATATCGCATTCCAAGCGGCAACCTCATTCTGACCGCCACTAAAGATCAGACCGGTGAAGAAGGTCACCAAGACAAACAGCTCAAACAATACAACTGGGCGTTCAAATCCGTGAACCCAAGACACACTTGGGCTACTAGTTGACTCTTTGAAAACCAAGATGCCAAACATCAAACACGCCGCCGCTCCTGAAGATAAGCTAGAGAACAAGAACAAAATAGGCAGTACTGGGTTATTCAACATTGGGTAAGTCTTCAATGCCGATAACAGGAAGCCGGTATAAGCGGCTAAAACTATCGCTAAGAATCCCAGAAAGAGCTCTATCGCGTTGTTACCTTTACCGAACTTGATCAGGAGATCATCAACAAAATCGAGCAACTTGCCTGGCAACTTGCCTTCGCAGAAACTGATGATTTGGTGACGGAAAATCACACCAATCCAAACAAATAGTACGATCATGTACACTTGGAACAAGATAACGCCCATAGACATCACGGAAGTCGGATTGTAGTAAATCATGATCTTCCAAAACTCTAGCGGTTTAGTTAAGTGGAAAATCAAAATAACTAGACCAGCAATGATGCCAAACGGTGCTAACCAAGCCATAGCTTTCATGATGCCATTGTTTGCTGGGTCACCCTCGATAACCTTGCGTTTCAAATAGATGGATATCATTACCGCCCCCGCGGACATACCCGCTAAGAACAGATATATTGCGATGATCCAATCCCAAACTAACGAGTCAAAGTGGAAAGCACTCTCGAAGCCGTTCATGATGACACCTCCCCTTTGCTATGTGGAATTTTGTACAGCTTAGGCTGTGTACCTAAATGCGATTTATCACGGTACACAACGTGGCTTTCTATCGCTTTGCTCACTTCACTTGTAGGATCGTTTAAATCGCCAAATATCAGTGCTTTCGTCGGGCAAGATTCCACGCATGCCGGCTGTTTACCTTGCGCTAAATTGGTATCACGACAGAAATTACATTTATCCGCAGAGTGATCGACTGGGTTAAAGAAGCGGACTTGATAAGGGCACGCAGCTAAGCAGTAACCACAACCAACACATTTTTCTTTGTGCACATCGACGATACCAGTTGCTTCGTCTTTATACGCAGCGCCAGTTGGACAAACGTATACACAAGGCGGATTATCACAGTGCTGGCAAGAGTCTCGAGTGAACTGGTATTCCACATCAGGGAACTCCCCAATCGGCTCACTACGATGAATTTTAAGACGGGTAACGCTTTCAGGAACGTTATTCACTTCACGGCAAGCATCAGTACAAGCGGTACAACCGATGCAAGCATTCTCATCGTGAACCATCCCCATGCGCTTTGCTTGCTCACTATCGCTGGCATAAAGAGAGGAGCTAACAACGGAAGTGCCTGCAACGCCAGTGGTCAATATCAAAGCGCCGCTGCCAGCTAGGAAGTTTCTTCTAGAACATTTCATGCTATCTCTCCTCTTCTTTTGCAAGTTCAGGTTCGACGGCAAATTCAGAGTGACAATCGACACATTGCTTGATCAGCTGTTTTCTGTCGTAAGACAGTGCTTTGGTTTTTGCAGCGTGAACATCATGACAATTTGAACAAGTAAGATTCTTTGCATGAACATCGTGCGTCCAGTGGCTTTCTCTTAGCTCAGTAGGCGCATGGCAATCCACGCACTGACTATTAGCTTTGAGGATCAAACTCGGATCGAGGAACACCTTATCGTGCACTGCTTTTGATTGCGCAGCAGAAAACTTAATAACATCCGGCGCCCCTTCACGGTGGTCAGGACCAATATTGCTGTGGCAGTTGGTGCAATTAAGTTGCTTTCCTTGGCTCAATAACGCTTGTGGATCATGCGATAGATTCAGAGTGTCTTTGGCGTCCTTATGACATTGAAGACATTTATAGTCTCGGTCTCGGATCAGTTCGACTTGATGACGCTCAGCCTGAGCACCTTCAACTGACTCTGAAGAAGTCGCATGGGCGGCGATGGAAAAACCATAGAAGGCAAAGATGAAGAGAAATTTCAGCATTGTCTCTATGGTCAATTTTATATTGCCCATATTTTTCTTTCCTTAGCTCGATAATAATTGATAACCATTCTCAATTATTTATTTGAGCGACAATTAATTTCCTCTGAAGATATTTTTACAAACCTTCAAATGACATCAATTCTTATTTCGGAAAGCCACAACGCTAAACCTATATTTATAATACCCCTATTCTCCATAAGGGGTAGAAACAACCGCTCAAAAAGCGAGCTTAATCACCCTATTTTTTAAACAGACAGAAAGCTAAAACCTTAGCACACAACAAGTTACAACATACCACTTTAGGGGTATATAAATATAAACATGACTGAGATCACTGGCGTAAATTGATCTAAAACAAGACAAGCATCGCTCACTATTTCATCTATTTGATTAAGACATATTATTAATCTTAGATCTCCGGTTCTTATTTGGAATAGCTCCTCACAACGCTGCTTATAAAAACAAATATGGAGATAACACCGTGAGCATAAAACACTGGATGAGCGCACCCATCGCGGTTGCGACCTTATTCGCCAGCCAATTATTTTTGGTAGGCGCTCCTATGGCAGCGGAAGATAAAGGACTCGTCGATCCACGCAACGATGCCTTTGAACAAAACCACCCTGACCAATATCATTCTTGGAAAGCAACATCAGAAAGTGAACATATTGAAGATGCCTTAAGTGAAGACCCAAACATGGTGATTCTATGGGCAGGCTATGGCTTTGCGAAAGATTACAATAAAGCCCGCGGTCACTTCTACGCATTGGATGATGTTCGCCAAACCTTACGTACCGGCGCACCGACAGACGAAAAATCCGGACCTATGCCGATGGCGTGTTGGAGCTGTAAAAGCCCAGATGTGGCTCGCGTAATTGATGAACGCGGTGAAGATGGCTACTTCGAAGGCAAATGGGCACGCTTAGGATCGGAGATCGTTAACCCTATTGGTTGTTCAGACTGTCACGACACTCGCTCTGATGAATTTAAGAACGGTGAACCAGCGCTGGCAATAACTCGCCCTTATGTAGAACGCGCTTTCGATGCCATCGGCAAAAAGTTTGATGAGCAATCTCGCCTAGATCAACAAGCGTCTGTTTGCGCGCAGTGTCACGTTGAATACTACTTTACCGGTCCAACCAAAGCCGTGAAATTCCCATGGGACATGGGGACCACTGTGAACGATATGGAGCAGTACTACGATGCATTGAACTTCAAAGATTGGACACACGCAGTATCGAAGGCACCAATGTTGAAAGCACAGCACCCAGGTTACGAAACATGGCGTGATGGCATCCACGGCAAGAATAAAGTCGTATGTGTGGACTGCCACATGCCAAAAGTAACTAAAGAAGACGGCACCGTTTACACCGACCACAAAGTGGGTAATCCGTTTGATCGCTTCGAAGACACTTGTGCACAATGTCATACCCAAACCAAAGAGCAGCTACAAGGCATCGTTTCAACGCGTAAAGCTCAAGTACTGAACATGAAGCTAACAGCCGAGAAGCAAATCGTAGCAGCGCACTTTGAAGCGGGTGCAGCATGGAAAGCCGGCGCAACCGAAGATGAAATGCAGCCGATCCTGCAAGATATCCGCCATGCACAATGGCGTTGGGACTACGC
>Ga0209272_10000358_pt1 | contig 41019 bp, 31 predicted proteins | sample tdDd002_FD_187125 | JGI IMG/M metagenome (GOLD analysis project Ga0209272, IMG submission 187125) | Marine sediment microbial communities from the Atlantic coast under amendment with organic carbon and nitrate - tdDd00.2 (SPAdes)... | ecosystem: Environmental > Aquatic > Marine > Coastal >...
TCGCATTTCGTGCCAGTGCAAGTTACGAAGGGGAACCAGAGCAAGACATGTTACTGGTACGGCGGCAGCTACTAACAGAGCCTCTCTATCTGTGTGCTTCTCCTCAATACCTCAGAGAGCATGGTACACCAGCAAACCCCAATCAGCTCAACTTACATCGTTGCTTGTACGCACGTACTTTGTTGGGAGGCAATCGTTGGTGTTTTGAGCTGAATGGTGAACTTGAGATCGTAACAATCCAAGACACATTAGAGTGTGATAACAGTGAAATGTTGCTCGACCTTGCCCTTGAACACGCAGGGGTTGCTTATCTGCCTCATTCACTGGTTTTCGAACAGCTGAAAAACGGGGAACTTGAGCACATCCTCCAAGATTACCAATGTGCCAGTTTTGACATAGATATGTTCTTTAGGCCAAGAACCCCAATGCCAGAACGATGTAGCGGCTTTAAACAGTACCTGATTGAGCGTGTTCAAACACTGAAAGAATAATTCCATATATGAAATTAACAATCTCTATTTGTGCAATTAACAAACAGGTTTGTGGCGGCTAAGCTGTTTGTTGTTGGAAGAATAACGCAGTGAACAAGGGAAGGTGCTACGTGGTCAAAAAGCTTACACCAGAGCAAGCAGCAGATTGGATTGAAGATGGTGAAGCCGTATTGTTAGGAGGATTCATCGGCAGCGTTGTACCTGAAGCGATTGAAAGAGCCATAGGCGAGCGTTTCACACGAACGCAAACACCTAAAGACTTAACATTGTTGTTTGCAGCTGGCCAAGGAGACGGTCAAGGCAGAGCAATCAATCATTTGGCTAAACAAGGACTAGTTAAACGTGCTATCGGTGGACATTGGGGTTTGGTCCCTAAGTTACAGCAGCTTGCAGTTGATAACTTGATCGAAGCATACAACTTACCTCAAGGGATCATTTCACATCTATTGCGAGATACCGCTGCGGGAAAGCTCGGAACTGTCAGTAAAGTTGGGTTAGGGACTTTCGTCGATCCTAGAATTGAAGGCGGAAAGATCAACACTATCACTCAAAAAGAGTGGGTAGAAGTGATTGAGTTGATGGGGGAGGAGCATCTTTTCTATCATAAATTACCAATTACTACGGCGATTTTAAGGGGTACTACGGCTGACGAAAAAGGCAATATCACAATGGAAGACGAATGCTTAATTGTGGAAAGTCTTGCTGCGGCACAGGCGGCTAAAAACAACGGCGGCAAAGTGATAGTACAAGTTAAGAGTGTCGTTAAAGCCGGAAAGCTCGATCCACACGCAGTTAAGATCCCTGGCATTTTTGTCGATGCGGTCGTAGTTTGCGAGCAAGAAAGCGAACATATGCAGACTTTCGCAACCGTGATGAATCCTGAATTTGTCGGAATTAGCTCGCCTAGTGGTGACAGTGTCACCATATCTGAACTAGGAGAAGATGAACAGACGCTCGATGCCAAAGTCGTCATTGCTCGTCGAGCTGCCATGGAGTTGGTTCCGGGCTCTATCCTAAATTTGGGTATTGGTGCGCCAGAGTATATTGCAGAGGTCGCAAGGCGCGCTGAGATTCTCGATGAATTCACTCTCACTGTGGAACCGGGCGCAGTCGGCGGTACACCACAAAGCGGTTTGGACTTCGGCGCATCAAAGCTTCCGCAGGCGATTATAGGTCAAGATCAGATGTTCGATTTCTATGACGGTGGTGGCGTTGACCAAGCGTTTCTTGGGTTAGCGCAATGCGATCGAAGCGGCAATATTAACGTCTCTCGCTTTGGGACCAAAATTGCAGGGTGTGGTGGTTTTATCAATATCACTCAAAACGCAAAGCAAGTCGTTTTCTGCGGCACATTCACCGCACAGGGATTAAAGATTTGTATTGAACACAATGCAATACAGATTGTTCAAGAAGGGAAGCAGCGCAAATTCTTAGAAGAGGTAGAGCAAATCACCTTTAGCGCTCAACAAGCGATACAAAACAATAAACCCGTACTCTACATAACCGAGCGTGCGGTATTTCGATTAACGAGCGAAGGCTTGGAGCTAATAGAGATCGCCCCGGGCATTGATTTAGAAAAAGACATCTTAGCGCAAATGATGTTTAAACCTGTAATCAGTGATTCATTAAAGGTTATGGAAAGCGCCATATACCAAGCTCAATTTCGACCTAATATAAAAAGAGACGCAAGTTAGACGTCCATTCAAATAAGTAAAAACACAATCAGCTAAGCCAATAGCGTTACACAAAAGGACAAAGAAAATGTTTGAGAGAAAAATCTGCATTGTGACAGGTGCAGCTCAAGGAATAGGGAAAGCTATCGTCGAGCGATTCACTAGCAGTGGTGCAGAATTAGTTTATGCGATAGATATGAATAGCACCGCGTTAAACAGTGCATACGAGAGTGTCGAGAACGTTAAACCTATCACGATGAACATTTGTGACCGAGACGCCATTGCCTCTTTTATCGAACAGGTGAAGCGTGACAATGGAAAAGTCGATGTGCTCGTCAATAATGCGGGAATCACCCGAGACGCATTGATAGATAAAATGACAGAAGACGAGTGGGATGCGGTTATTAACGTTAACTTGAAAGGCGTGTTTAACCTGACTCAAGCTGTTGCTCCGATAATGATTGAAAACAATTCAGGTTCTATTGTCACCATGTCTTCTGTGGTCGGAACTGACGGCAATATCGGCCAAACTAACTATGCGGCAAGCAAAGGCGGCGTGATCGCCATGACCAAAAGCTGGGCGAAAGAATTTGCTCGTAAAGGCGCACAAGTAAGAGCGAACTGTGTAGCCCCTGGCTTTGTCGCGACTCCAATGACTGAGAACTTGCCAGAAAAAGTGCTGGAGATGATGAAAGCCAAAACGCCATTAGCAAGAATGGGCACACCAGAAGATATTGCCAATGGTGTTGAGTTCTTAGCCAGCGACAAGTCCAGTTTTATTACAGGCCAAGTGCTGAAAATTGATGGCGGGTTGGTACTGTAATATGAGTCATAAAGTTTACATTGTAGCGGCTAAACGCACAGCAATTGGGTCTTTTCTCGGTGGGTTAAGTTCAGTGTCTGCAGTAGAGCTCGGTACTACTGTGATTAAGTCTGCTTTAAAACAAGCTAATGTAAAACCGGAATGGGTAGATGAAGTTGTTGTTGGTAATGTGCTGAGCGCGGGCCTTGGTCAAGGCGTAGGGCGACAAGCAGCGATCCATGCAGGAATACCAGCTCACGTCCCAGCTTACACGTTGAACATGATTTGTGGCAGTGGCATGAAAACAGTGCTCAATGGGATCAATGCTATCAAAGCAGGCGACGCCGATATTGTCGTTTCTGCGGGGATGGAAAGCATGAGTAACGCTCCATTTATCATGAATGGTCAATCGCGTTCAGGCCATAAGATGGGAGACCTGTCGCTGGTGGACTCTATGCTTAAAGATGGTCTAACCGATGCCTTTGAAGATTTTCATATGGGTGTGACAGCCGAGAACATTGCCAAGCAATATGATATTGACCGCCAAGCACAAGATGAGTTTGCCGCGCGCAGTCAAAACCGAGCACAGCAAGCGATTGAATCAGGTCTGTTTGAGGAAGAAATCGAGTCCGTCATAGTCAAGACTCGACGTGGCAGCGTTGAAGTGAATACCGATGAGCATCCAAGATTTAACTCAACATTGGAATCGTTGAAAGCTTTAAAGCCTGCTTTTGATAAGCAAGGGAGTGTCACCGCAGGAAATGCCTCTGGGATCAACGATGGTGCCGTTGCACTTGTTCTAGCGAGTGAACAAGCTATTGAAGAACATGGTTTAACGCCACTCGTTGAGGTTGTCTCTACCGGGCAAGGTGGGGTTGATCCAAACCTTATGGGACTTGGGCCAATCCCTGCAATTAAGCAAGCACTAAAGCGCGCACAACTTAACCTGTCAGATATTGGTCGTTTGGAGCTTAATGAAGCGTTTGCTGCTCAAGCTATTGGCGTCATGAAAGGCTTATCGCAACAACATAAGGTGCCATATGAATGGTTTGATGAGCGAACCAATGTGAATGGTGGAGCGATTGCTTTGGGTCACCCGATCGGCGCGTCTGGTGGGCGAATTATCACATCTTTGATTTATGAAATGCGCCGCTCTCAAACTGAACTAGGACTCGCTTCACTCTGCATTGGTGGTGGGATGGGTACGGCGATTATAGTAAGACGCGTTTAATGTAGGATTTAAAAAGAGCCGTTTCAGGCGGCTCTTTTTACTTTGTCCTGCTCAATTCAATTGCGCTGATTAGCCTACTGAGCTCGGACTTAACCTCATCGTCAATGTCATAACCAATATTGATTCGCAAACAGTCATTGTATAAATCGAGTGTGCTGAACAAATGACCGAGGCGAATATCGACGCTTTCTTTGTCTAAATACCCGCTCAATAGATTACTATCGAGATCAGGAACTTGTAACCAAAGTACCATTCCGCCAAGAGGGTCACTGACCTTGACGTACGAAGGCAGATGTTGAGCCAGATATTTTAAATAGTCATGTTTTAAAGTGGCCAACTTGTTACGGCGACGACGTAATTGTTTCGCGTATTGTCCAGACTCTATAAAGTCAGCGACGGCAATCTGTATCGGAACAGAAACACCATAACTCGCAGCGGTAGATTGTTGCTGATATTTCGCTATATAACGGCCGGGTAAACACCAACCTAGCCGATAGCCTGGCGAGAGTGTTTTCGAGATGGATCCGCACCAAAGTACATAGCCGCCTTGATCATAGTATTTGGCGGGCAGCGGGGTATGTTCGCCGTAAGAGAGCTCAAGATAGACGTCATCTTCAATCATGGGTGTTTGATAGAAATTGGCTAACTCCGCCAGCTGCTGTTTTTGCTGTGCGGTCATGGTTATGCCTTGTGGATTCATATGAGAGGTACAGAATATCCCAGCTTTTACTTGGCCTTTTTTTAAGTGGTTTTCTAACTGGCTTAAATCAACGCCATCTTCAATAGACGGGATCTCAATGATCTTGCGTGACATTTGGCCCAACAACTCAATGATTCCGCTAAAGCATGGAGAGCTTATCGCTATTGCATCCCCAGGTTGAGTGGTTGCTTCGATGGCTGATTTAATCGCTGGCATACAGCCACCTGTGATGATGAGTTCATCAGCAGAGAAATTTAGAGCTAATTTAGAAAAATGACGACTCAAGGCATCTCTCAGTAGGGGTTCACCTTGCGTGTCTGGATAGCGGTTTAGGCGATTTCCAATTCGTTTAATTGCGCGTCGAAAGCTTCTTTCCAGTTCTGTAATGGCGACTGGATCGTTGTCGGTACTCGATATACCGAGTGGACCATTAATGGAGGAGTGGAGCGCGTAGTTACGATTTACGGTCGATATTCTACTCACAAACTGAGTCATTTCTGGTTTAGCTCGTTCGGGTTTTGGGGCCGTGACAAAGTAACCTGCTTGAGGTCGGGAGCAAATCCACCCTTGAGATTCTAGTTCTTGATAACAACTGACAGCCGTCGACATACTGATGGTTCGCTGTTTAGCCAATTGCCTAAGTGAAGGCATACGGCTGCCATCATTTAACTTCCCAGTTAAAATATCATCAATAAACTGCGTAGCTATATCCTTATAAATACTCATATTATTTCAACTGTACTGGTATTTGTGTGAAAAATTGTATCTGTATCCATTTTTAATCTCAAGTGATACTCCTGTTAAACAAAAGGGAGGAGAAATAATGAGTAGGAATGATTTGATATTGGCTATCACTGTTATGGCTATTTGGGGTTTTAATTTTTCGATGATCAAGCTAGGTATTACGGAGGTACATCCTTTGTTGGCCACCGCAGCTCGTTTTTCATTGGCGGTGATTCCAGCCATATTTTTTATAGCTAGGCCTAATGTTCAATGGCGTTACTTGATCGGTTATGGCGTCGTGTTTGGTGTTGGGGTTTGGGGGATGGCTTCTTGGTCGATTACTGCAGGGCTTTCTTCTGGAATGTCTTCTGTATTGCTTTCTTCAAACGCGTTGATTGGTATGGCTGTGGGTATTTTTATCCATAAAGAGAAGTCGTCAACAAGAAAGTTTCTCGGTGCGTTGGTTGCCCTTATCGCTCTGTCGGTATTAATTACCGCAACGAATGGCAACATAACTGGCCAAGGATTGCTGCTCATACTGATTGCGGCAATTAGCTGGGTGGTGATGGGGGTGATCGTTAAATCATCGAAGACACAACAGGCGTTCTCGTTTAACGTTTGGGGAATGGCTTTTGCTCCAATTCCGTTGGTGGTATTTGCCATTGTTCTGCATGGTCCTGGAATTGTTGAGCAGGCAGTTTTATCTTGGAATATGAATACAACGTTAGCTGTGTTGTTCCAAGCTTATCCAACGACGTTGTTTGGCTACTGGGTTTGGAATCGATTGTTGATTCGATATCCACTGAGCACGACAGCACCGCTGACGCTGCTAGTGTCGGTATTTGCGTTAATCAGTGGATATTTTATGTATGGCGAGACGCTTTCAACGGCGCAAATGGTGGCGAGCGGGTTGTTTCTGCTAGGAATAGGTCTAATTATTAAACCGGCGCGTGCGAAAAAGAAGCCATCTGAATCTTCACATACCGCGGTTAAAGTGACTCAAAGTTAGAGGTATGACAATTTAGGCAAAATAAAGGCGCTTGATACTTAGCGCCTTTATTTGTAATTCAGTCTGTACTATTTGATAAACGCAAGATCAAACACGGTTGAGCGATTTCGCCCGTTTTCTTTTGAGAAGTAGAGCGCTTTGTCTGCATGTTCTAACCAAGTTAAATGGCTAGTTTGTTGTTCCGTGAGTTCACAGATACCCAAGCTGATTTTATAGTTCACTGTGTGTCCTTCACATTCCACCAATGACTTTTCGATGCGTTTGCGCAGCCTTTCAGTAAAGTAGAGTGCTTGATCAGCGCATGTCCCAGGTAGAATAACCGTGAACTCTTCACCACCGTATCGGCCACATATGTCACCGCCACGGGTTGCTTTTCGCAATTCATCGGCAGCATGGCGAATGACGTCATCACCTACAGTATGACCATAGGTATCGTTCACCTTTTTGAAGTGGTCTATGTCAAAGATAACCAAAGAAGAAACACTACCTGAAACCTTACAGCTTTCGAACTCTTCAAGTAGACAGCTTTCCCAGTAACGACGGTTAAATAGCTTAGTCAATCCGTCCGTGCGGCTTAAATCAGAGAGCTTCTGATTGGAGTTCATTAGGTGGATTTTATTTTTTGCAATGTCTGTAACGTCATTGATGATTAGGCTAACGTGAGAAACAGCACCATTAACGGAGGTGAGGGGAGAAAACGTAATGTTTTGACGCATTTCATTGAGCCCGTCAGCGATGGGGCTGAAGTTTTTAAACTTAAATAGGTAAGGCCTATCTTCCCAACAAGAGAACCCACGGCTATTAAGCTTAAACGATGCATCTACTTTTTTTCTGATCCACGATTCAGGTAAACCAGTTACAACATCAAACAGGTACTTACCCAAAATGCGTTCGGCACTGATACCACTGTATGATTGCATGAAAGAGTTCCAAGCACAGACCTTATACTCTCTATCTAACACAATTAGGCCGGCATCAAGATCGCCAATGATCTGCATTGCCCAGTGAAAGTCGCTGATATCGGTTGTTTTCATAAAACACTCTGCAAAATTTGTTCAATGGCTTGAATAGATTCTTTGTCCATTAAGAAGATGACGTCACAGGTAATGTCGAGATTTTCTGCTTTATAGATGAATTCAATCGTGAATATTTCTTGATCATACGCCGTGAGAAATTGATCACTATTAAGCGAAACTTGAAGTAGCTCCTTTTCCAGTACGATAGGTTGACGCAGTGAGATAGATATATCGAGCTGTTTACTAAACGAGACAAGAAAAGAAGAAACGAGCAAATTGGAGATATCTAGAATCATCTCCTTAGTGGTGGTTTTTTCTTCAGAAAAGGTGTCTAAGGTAATATTGGATAAACCACTACCGTGAAGACAAACGAGTGCTTCGCCATTGATACCGTTACCAACGAAGCGTTGCGACACGGCACGATACTCGGAATTATTAATAATATCCTGCACCGTCATTTTAAGTTCAGATTGATGCAAGGTAGAAACATTAGGCAGAGGCATTTCAATGAACTGGCCAACTTGTTCAGCTATTAAAGAAGCACTGGTGCCTAGCGCAATATTGCTCATTTCTCGAATGCTCGCCAATACATCAACTGATTGAGTGGCACAAGGTATCGTCGGTACATTGAATGCTTGAAGTGGTATTTTGAATCGAGCGAATAGCTTGGCGAGATCAGAGGTATTAAATGGCTTTTCGATAAAGTCTCTCGCGCCTAATCTCAAGCAACGCTCTTTCGCAGCGGTTTGAATATCCCCTGAGACAACAATAACGTTTGTTGGGTATCGACTGACAGGTAAAGCGGCAAGCACTTCAAAACCATCCATCACAGGCATGGTAAGGTCTAGAAAAAGGATATCGAAATTGGATTGCTTTAATAGGTCGAGCGCTATCTGTCCATTTTCTGCTTGTGCGATGTAGGTGTCGGGTGAAAGTCCTATTTTGCTAATGATGGCTTTACGAGCGATTTTAGAATCATCGCAAACTAGTATATTCATGAAAATTATCAATAACTCAAACAGGACGCAATTCTTATACTTTGCTTACTTATAGGCAACAGTAATGTGATATTAATACCAAATAGTAAGACCAAGTTAACACTTTTGTTTCACGCGACGTCAACTTTTTGTCACCATCATTCAGTAGATTGAGATGGAACTCTCACTGTTAAAGTTTTAGACGGGCTTGTAAAGCCACTGAAACATTAGACTTAGCAGGCTTCTTTAAGTGCTTGCATATCTGCCAACCCGCTTTGGCAACTCGCTCCAAATCTACTCCTGTCTCGATGCCTAAACCTTGACACAAGTACAAAATTTCTTCAGTCGCAACATTGCCTGATGCGCCATCTGCATAGGGGCAGCCACCTAAACCAGCCACACTTGAGTCGACAGTATGGATACCCATACGAAGCGCTTGGTAGACGTTTGCAAGTGCTTGTCCCCATGTATTATGGAAATGCACCGCTATCTGCTCTGGTTGTGCGATGGAAAGTACTTCTTTGAGCATGGATTCCACACGCAGCGGCGTTCCGGTCCCAACCGTATCTCCTAGTGAGACTTGATAACAACCGAGGTCGAGGAGTCTTTTTGTTACTTCTTTGACTCGCTGTGGAGAAGTTTCCCCTTCATATGGGCAATCTAATACGCAAGATAGATAACCGCGAATAGGGCGCCCGTTTTGCTTTGCTAGTTTAATGACGGGGAAGAATCGCTCTAAGCTATCTTCGATTGAGCAGTTAATATTGTGCTGACAGAAGGACTCGGAGACAGAAGTGAAAATGGCGACTTGATCCACATTAGATTGAAGAGCTAATTCTAACCCTTGAACGTTGGGCGTTAGGGCTGAGTAACACACATCAACGTGACGAGTGATTTGTGTCAAGACTTGCTGTGAGTCTGCCATTTGCGGTACCCACTTGGGCGAAACAAATGAACCCGCTTCGATATGCGTTAATCCGCTTAAAGATAATTGATTGATCAGTTCGATTTTCGCTTGAGTTGAAACCGGTGCTTCATTTTGTAAACCGTCTCTTGGTCCAACCTCAACAATGTTTATCGAACTTGGAAACAACGCCTTAGTCATCAAGCTTCCCACCGTTGTCCCAATCAGGTGTTCGCTTTTCGAGAAATGCGCTCAACCCTTCTTGCCCCTGACGAGAGACTCGAACATTGGCTATCATCTCAGATGTATAGTTGATGACTTCTCGGTCGATGATTTTGTTATTGCAGTGATGGATGAGTTCTTTGCAATGATTGAGAGCTGAAGGGCTATTGTGTAGCAGTTTTTCTATCAACGCTTCTATGGCTTCTTCAGCTTTTTCGGCAGGCGTTAGTTGATGGATAAGTTGTAGATCGAATGCTGTAGGGGCGTCGATTAATTCTGCGGTCAACATGTATCGTCTTGCTTGGCGTGCCCCCATGGCTCTACAGACGTATGGGCCAATAGTGGCCGGGACTAGCCCGAGTTTAACTTCACTCAAGCAAAATTGGGCACTGTCATCTGCAATCGCAATATCGCAACAGCAGATTAGACCAAGAGCGCCACCATAAGCGCTACCGTGGACGTAACAAAGAGTTGGGTGAGGGAAGTGATCCAGTAAATTGAGCAGTTTAGCTAGCAATTCAGCATCATTAATATTGGCATCGTGATGTTGAGCGGCCATCGCTTTCATCCAATTAAGATCGGCACCGGATGAGAAGTGTTTTCCGTTACCCCGTAACACTACGCAGCGAACTTTGGAGTGATTAGCTAGGTAATCAAGCGCTATAGAGAGTTCATGAATCAAGTGACTACCAAATGCATTATGCTTTTCAACTCGATTAAGGGTTACGGTAGCCACGCCTCTCGGGTCAATGTCGTATAGTAATTCATTGCTCAAAATCACTTTCATGGTTCTGTTCCCTTACATTCTAAATATACCGAACTGACTTTCTTTGATTGGCGCATTTTTTGCGGCCTTGAGTGCTTGGCTTAAAATAGTTCGTGTCTCTTTGGGATCAATGATGCCATCGTCCCAAAGCCTCGCACTGGCATAAAACGGATGTCCTTCGGTTTCATATTTATCAATGATAGTTCGTTTAAAGGCGCTTTCCTCTTCTTCAGGCCATGCTTTACCTTCTCTTTTTATGACATCACGCTTCACTTGACTTAACACGCCAGCAGCCTGTTCACCCCCCATGACAGAAATCCGAGCATTTGGCCAAATCCACATTAGCGTAGGATCATAGGCTCGGCCACACATGCCATAGTTACCTGCACCATAAGAACCACCTATTATCACGGTAAATTTAGGAACGTCCGCACACGCCACAGCCATAACGAGTTTAGCCCCATGTTTCGCTATACCGCCTTCTTCGACTTTTTTGCCGACCATAAATCCGGTGATGTTTTGCAAGAACAATAGCGGTATTTTCCTTTTCGCACATAACTCGATGAAGTGAGCGCCTTTCTGGGCAGATTCAGAGAACAAAATGCCATTGTTAGCGACAATGCCGATGAGTTGGCCTTCGACTCGCGCAAACCCACAAACCAAAGTGGCCCCAAACAGGGCTTTAAACTCATCAAATTCTGAGTCGTCCACTAGCCTCGCAATAACTTCACGAACATCAAATGAAAGTCTGAGATCAGCATTAACCACTCCATAAAGTTCAGAGGCATCGTAGCGAGGTGGAAGTATTTGCGCTTCTGGTGTACTTGTGTGCTTTGCGTATTCAAAATCGGTTCGTGTATTTGCAATTGACTGCCGTGCGAGTATCAATGCATGTTGCTCATTTTCGGCGTAATAGTCAGCGACACCTGATTTACGGCAATGAACATCTGCGCCACCCAACTCTTCATCGGTAACCACTTCACCTGTTGCCGCCTTTACAAGCGGTGGACCCGCTAGGAAAATAGTACCTTGTTGTTTGACGATAATAGAGACGTCCGCCATCGCCGGAATATAAGCGCCACCTGCGGTACACAAACCCAATACGATGGCGACTTGAGGAATTCCTTGCGCTGACATGCGCGCTTGATTAAAGAAAATTCGGCCAAAGTGATCTTTATCCGCGAAGACTTCAGCTTGATGAGGGAGGTTAGCGCCACCTGAATCAACAAGATAGATGCAGGGTAAATGGCAACGCTGGGCAATATCTTGAGCTCTAAGGTGTTTCTTGACCGTCAGAGGATAATAAGTGCCTCCTTTGACGGCAGGGTCGTTAGCGATAACCATACAGTCAATTCCGTTTACTTTGCCTATGCCGGCAACCACACCTGCGCACGGAATGACTTCATCATAGACTTGCCATGCCGCAAACTGAGCGATTTCTAGAAATGGACTATCAGGATCAAGTAGAGTTTGAACGCGTTCTCGAACAGGAAGCTTTCCTTTGGCTTTTTGTCTCTCTATCGCTTTTTTACCACCCCCCGATTTAATCGCCGCTATATTGGAGTGAAGATTCTCGACCAACTCACTCATGACCTTTTGGTTTTTGATGTAAAGGGGCGAATCAGTTTTGATTTTGCTCTTAATTATTGCCATGACTCACTCCTATAGCGATTCATTAAACAGCTCACGGCCTATCAACATTCGGCGAATTTCAGAAGTACCTGCACCAATCTCATATAACTTGGCATCTCTGAGTAACCGACCCGCCGGAAATTCGTTGATGTAACCATTTCCCCCTAGCAGCTGAATGGCATCTAGCGCCATCTGTGTTGCTAGCTCAGCACTGTACAAAATTACCCCTGCGGCATCTTTTCGGGTTGCTTCACCACGGTCACACGCAGCTGCCACGGTATAAACATAGCACCTCGCTGCGTTAGCTCGAGTGTACATGTCTGCGACTTTGGCTTGTACTAATTGAAATTCCCCAATGGATTGCCCGAACTGTTTTCTATCGTGAATATAGGGAAGGACTAAATCTAAGCACGCTTGCATAATTCCTAAAGGGCCACCAGCAAGTACAACACGTTCGTAGTCCAACCCACTCATCAGTACTTTCACGCCTTTGTTGATTTCACCGATAAGGTTCTCGCAAGGGACTTGGCAGTTTTCAAACACCAACTCACATGTGTTTGATCCTCTCATTCCAAGCTTGTCGAGTTTCTGGGCATGACTAAAACCAGGTGACGTTTTCTCAACCAAAAACGCACTAATACCGTGTGATGTTTTAGCACTATCGGTTTTGGCATAAACCACAATGACATCAGCATCTGGGCCATTTGTGATCCACATTTTAGAACCATTGAGTAAGTAATGGTCTCCGTTTAATTCGGCCTTAAGCTGCATACTCACTACGTCAGATCCAGCGTTAGGTTCACTCATTGCGAGAGCACCAATATAGGAACCATCAATTAATTTAGGGAGGTATTTTTGTTTTTGTTCTTCGGTGCCGTTACGAAAAATTTGGTTAACACAAAGGTTAGAATGCGCTCCATAGCTAAGCCCAACAGACGCTGAAGCTCTGCTTATTTCTTCCATAGCAACCACATGCGCGAGGTAACCCATTCCAGCCCCACCATATTGTTCGCTGACAGTGACTCCAAGTAAGCCCATCTCGCCTAATAATGGCCATAAGTGATTGGGAAATTGGTTGTTTTGGTCGATTTCTTCGGCAATGGGAGCAATGTGTTCATGAGCAAAAGCACTGACATGATCACGTAACATGTTGATGGTTTCATCTAAACCGAAATTGAGCGGATTATATGGCGATAACATAGCGCCTCCCGAGTCGTATCCGTATTGCATAGCGAAGGGAAGTACTCAGGCCGGCAGACGTATCGTTTACTGTTCACTCATCTCAATACGATTGAGCGCGTCTTCACATCGTTGACGAGCAGCAGTTAAGTCATCTAAGACAATGGTGATGTCTTCAAGCTGACGTTTCAATACGGCTTCTTTATCATCGATGATCTTCAGCATTTGCACCAGTTGGGTTTCTCCCTGCTGAGTATCATAGAGCGCAAACAGCTCTTTGATTTCAGCAAGTGAAAAGCCTAACCGCTTTCCCCTTAAAATGAGTTTTAGGCGGATCTTGTCTCTACGGTGATAAAGACGCATTGTTCCTTTGCGCTCTGGCTGAATAAGGCCAACATCCTCATAGAAACGAATACTTCTGGTCGTGATATCAAATTCTTTTGCGAGATCACTGATTTTAAAAGTGTCCACCGGTTTCAATTCTCCAACTGCTTACTAGGGCCTTGAATAAATGCAATGTAATTAATTTGTTTCTTTACGTTTACGTAAATGTTAGTGCTATGCTTACGTAAACGTCAAGAAATTCCATTCTATGGGGGACACAATGCAAGATAACGATATCTGGATTGTTGCAGCGAAAAGAACACCAATTGGTCGCTTTCAAGGACTTCTGTCTCCTTATTCTTCTCCCCAACTTGGCGCTATGGCTATTCAAGCTGCACTTGAGCAATCTGAAATCGATCAGCAATTGATTGACGAAGTCTACATGGGCTGCGTGTTACCGGCGGGTTGTGGTCAAGCGCCAGCTCGTCAGGCTGCACTGGGTGCAAATCTAAGCCACTTCACTCCGTGTACCACAATCAATAAGGTCTGCGGTTCAGGTATGAAGTCGGTCATGTTGGCAAATGACGCGATTCGATCTGGTTCAATTCAATGCGCAGTCGCTGGTGGTATGGAAAGCATGACGAATGCACCATATTTACTTAAAGAGTCAAGAAGCGGTATGCGAATGGGCCATAAGACAACTTACGACCACATGTTTTTAGATGGCTTACAAGATGCTTATGGTGGCGACTTGATGGGCGTATATGGACAACGTATCGCAGATAAACTCAAGTTTACTCGAGAAGAGATGGATGAGTGGGCTGTGGGATCTATCGACAAAGCTCTGAGTGCTCAAAAGGAGAGGATGTTTGCAGATGAACTCTCTCCATTGATTCTAAATTCAGGAGCATTGATGGATTATGACGAACAACCATCGAGTGTTGATCCAGCAAAGATCCCTAAGTTAAAACCCGCATTTTCAAGCGATGGTACGGTCACAGCTGCGAATTCAAGCGCTATATCTGATGGTGCTGCGGCTCTGGTGCTAGTTCACCCTCATCTCGCTATTCAACAAGAGTTAAAACCTTTGGCTGTGATCAAAGGGCATACGACTCATGCTCGTGCTCCTGAAGAGTTTACACTTGCGCCTGTATTTGCAATTGAGCAGCTCCTCTCTCAACTCGATTGGTCAGTCAATGAAGTGGATTTGTGGGAAATAAACGAAGCTTTTGCTGTCGTTACGCAGATAGCGGTGACGCAACTTGGGTTAGATGCAAGCAAGGTCAACATTAAGGGCGGTGCTTGCGCATTAGGACATCCTATTGGTGCCAGTGGAGCAAGAATTTTAGTGACTTTGATCCACAGCTTACGTCAGCTACAAAAACTTGGAGTCAATGGCGACTCAAACCAAAAAAAGGTAATGCGAGGTATTGCTTCACTGTGTATTGGCGGTGGTGAGGCAACGGCAATTGGAATTGAAATCCCGCTATAGAGAGAAGGAAATCATTATGACGGAGTCTGTCCCTTTATTTGTTGCAGGTGAGTTTTGTCAGTCTCAAACCAAACAATGGATTGATGTCACCAATCCCGCGACCAATGAGGTAATCGCTAAAGTCCCCTGTGCTACAGAGTATGAGATGCAGAAAGCGATAGAAAATGCGTCAGAGGTTTTTCAAAGCTGGAAAGAAGTCGCAGTATCGGATCGTGCTCGTGTGATGTTGAAGTACCAACACTTACTTAAAGAACATCATGACGAGTTGGCGGAGCTTCTCTCTAAAGAGACCGGAAAGATCATTATTGATGCGAAAGGCGACGTGTGGCGTGGCATAGAAGTGGTTGAACAAGCTGCGAACATTGCGAGCAACATGATGGGTGAAACGGTAGAAAACGTCGCGACCAACATTGATAGCTACTCCATGATCCAACCGTTAGGTGTTTGTTGTGGAATCACGCCATTTAACTTTCCAGCCATGATTCCACTGTGGATGTTCCCCCTTGCAATCGCCGCAGGTAACACTTTCATATTGAAACCCTCCGAGCAGGTCCCCCTTACCGCAATGCGTTTAGCTCAGTTATTTGAACAAGCAGGAGCGCCAAAAGGTGTGCTCCAGATCATTCATGGCGGTAAAGCTCAAGTGGATTTTCTTTTGGAACATGAAGACGTTCGAACCGTATCTTTTGTAGGCTCTGTTCCTGTGGCTGAGTACATTTATCACACAGGGACGCGTCACAATAAGCGAGTTCAAGCCTTTGCAGGCGCAAAAAACCATATGGTCGTGATGCCTGATGCGAATAAAGACCAAGTTATCAATAATCTTGTTGGGTCATCGGTCGGGGCTGCGGGTCAGAGGTGCATGGCGATATCGGTCGCGGTGTTTGTCGGTGATTCAAAGCAGTGGATAGGTGAACTTAAAACTGAAATGGTCAAGATGAAACCGGGTGGATGGAATGATGACAACGCTGCCTATGGCCCTTTGATCAGTCAAGCGGCAAAAGAACGTGTGTTGAATCTTATCAGTGAAGGGAAAGCACAAGGTGCGGTGTGTGAGCTTGATGGTTCGGATTGCCAAGTTGAGGGGCTCCCAAGTGGAAATTGGGTTGGCCCGACATTATTTAGCGGTGTAACCACCGATATGTCCATTTACAAACAAGAGATTTTTGGACCTGTGCTTATCTGCTTAGAGGTGGATTCGTTGGATGAAGCAATAGCGCTTATCAATAATAATCCTTACGGTAACGGCACTTCAATCTTTACTGCTAACGGTGCAGCAGCGCGAAAATATCAACATGAAATTCAAGTCGGGCAAGTGGGGATCAACGTGCCTATTCCAGTGCCTTTACCGTTCTTTTCGTTTACCGGTTGGAGAGGTAGCTTTTATGGCGATCTTCACGCGTATGGAAAACAGGCAGTACGTTTTTATACAGAAACCAAAACCATTACCTCGCGTTGGTTTGATGATGATATTCCGACCGGACCAAATTTGACCATACAGCTCAAGTAAAGGGGTGGAATATGGATTTTGAGTTGAATGAAGATCAGCGCGCGTTTGCTGAGACTGCTGAGCAATTTTCCTTAGAAAAGCTCGCGCCAATGGCAGCGACTTGGGATGAGGAACAGATCTTTCCCAAGGATGTGTTGAGGGAGGCGGGCGAGCTTGGTTTTATGAGCTTATATGCGCCAGAAGATCATGGTGGATTGGGGCTAAGTCGCTTGGACTCATCCATTATATTTGAGCAACTTTCTATGGGTTGCACCTCTACGACCGCCTATATGACGATTCATAATATGGTGACATGGATGGTGGCCTCTTTTGCGACCGAATCCGTTAAGCAGGCTTATTGCGATAAGTTGGTTACAGGTGAATGGCTGGGATCATACTGCCTTACAGAGCCTAATGCGGGTTCAGATGCCGCTTCGCTGACGACAACGGCAGTCAACAACGGTGACCACTATATTATCAACGGTTCTAAAGCGTTTATCTCAGGTGCGGGAGAAACGGATGTCCTCGTTGTCATGGCAAGAACAAGTGATAACGGCGCTAAAGGTATTTCTGCTTTCGTAGTACCTACTGATATTCAAGGGATCAGTTATGGCCGTAAAGAGCCTAAAATGGGTTGGAATAGTCAGCCGACACGTTCGATTATTTTTGAAAATGTTTCCATCCCAGTCGAGAACCTATTAGGACATGAAGGTGAGGGGTTTACCTTCGCAATGAAAGGGCTTGATGGAGGTCGTATTAATATTGCGACCTGCTCAGTCGGAACCGCGCAGCAAGCACTGAATCAAGCGACACAATACATCCAAGAACGTAAGCAATTTGGCCAAAATTTGTCTCAATTCCAAGGGTTGCAGTTTCGACTAGCGGATATGGCAACCGAACTTGTCGCGGCAAGACAACTGGTAAGATTGGCGGCGAGTAAACTCGATCGTTACGATCCTGAAGCAACGGCTTATTGTGCGATGGCAAAACGTTTTGCAACCGATATAGGCTTCAAAATCTGTGATCAAGCACTTCAGCTCTATGGTGGTTATGGCTACATCAAAGAGTATCCGATGGAGCGCTATTTCAGAGACGTTCGAGTTCATCAGATTCTTGAAGGCACCAATGAAATTATGCGTTTAATCATTGCTCGTCGTTTGTTAGCGGAAGGTTCGCAAATTCTCTAGAGGATTTCACTATGTCATCTCAACAAAGTGCCATTGAGCACTACATCAAAAACCATGTTGCAGTTATTACTATGAATAACCCGCCGGCGAATACATGGACGAAACACAGCTTACAAGAGCTGAAAGAATTGATTGGTACTCTCAATGATAATCGTGATGTTTATGCCTTGGTGATCACGGGGCTGGGGGAGAAGTTCTTCTCAGCGGGTGCTGATCTTAATTTATTTGCATCTGGAGATAAGGCCGTAGCTGTTGATATGTCACGTTGTTTTGGTGACGCGTTTGAAGCGCTTTCTGATTTTCGTGGTGTGTCTATCGCAGCTATAAATGGTTATGCGATGGGAGGAGGGCTCGAGGTCGCATTAGCTTGCGATATTCGGATTGCAGAAAACCAAGTCACTATGGCCTTACCTGAAGCTAAAGTGGGTCTATTGCCTTGTGCCGGCGGGACTCAAAACTTAACCGCATTAGTCGGTGAAGGTTGGGCTAAACGAATTATTTTATGTGGAGAGCAAGTCTCTGCAGCGCAAGCTATGCAAATCCGGTTAATAGAAGAGGTTGTTGACAAAGGTGCTTCTTTAACCCGCAGCATTGAGTTAGCAGAGCAAGTCGCGAATCAATCTCCCACTTCAGTCACTGCCTGCAAATCTTTGATTCAGAATATGCGTACACATCCAATTGCCCACGGTTTAGTCAAAGAACGAGAGCTATTCATTCAATTGTTCGATACGCAAGATCAGCAAGAGGGCGTCACCGCATTTTTGGAAAAGCGTCCGCCACAATGGAAAAACAGTTAGGAGGCACTATGGACGGTATAGTTCATTTTACAGAGCTGCCTTGTAGTGACAGCCAACACAAAATCGGTGTCGCAAGGCTAGATAATGCAGCTTCGCTAAACGCACTTACATTCGACATGTTAATAGAACTAAAACAGCGACTGGAAATCTGGCAAGAAGATGATGATCTGATTTGTGTGCTGTTGGAAGGAGAAGGACAAAAGGCATTTTGCGCGGGAGGAGATGTTCGCACAATGCATAATGTCATGCGGGACCAATCGCCTCAGCAAATTCAAACATTTTGCAGTACCTATTTTACCGTCGAATACCAATGTGATTACCTTATTCATACCTATTGCAAGCCAATAATCGCATGGGGTGAGGGCATTGTTATGGGCGGTGGAATGGGACTCTATATGGGGTCTAGCCATAAAGTGGTGACACCAACTTCTCGTCTTGCAATGCCCGAAATCACGATTGGATTGTACCCTGATGTTGGTGGGACATGGTTTCTTAATCGGTTAGAAGACGGCATTGGGCTGTTTCTAGGGCTGACTGGTGCTATGGTCAATGCCACAGATGCATTAAGTATCCACCTAGCGGACCACCTAGTGCTACCTGAACACAAATCGACATTAATAGAACAGTTGCAGATTGCGGACTGGACATGTGTGGATGATACCTACGAAGTGGTCACGGAATTATTGGAGAATTTTGCGGAAGAGCTTAACGATAGACACCCCGAATCTCAGTTAAAACCATTGTATCCCAAAATTGAAGAGGCATGTCGGGCGGACAGCCTGCTCCAAGTCGTTGACGGAATTATGGCCATCAAAGGCGATAGCCAGTGGCTAAGAACCGCGCAAAGTAATTTAAAGCTAGGTAGTCCAATTAGTGCTCACCTTTGCTATCAGCAAATCACCAAGCACAGCCATTTGTCGCTGGCTGATTGTTTTCGACTCGAGCTTTCACTTTCAGTGCGTTGCAGTTTGGAAGGTGAGTTCCGTGAAGGTGTTCGCGCTCGTCTTATTGACAAAGACGGTGAACCCGATTGGAAGTACACAAGTATCGCGTTGGTTGATGATGACTTTATTGAACATATGTACACCTCACTTTGGAGTGAGAGCGAACACCCATTAGCACAACTCGGGCATTACTGATTGAGAGCAAAAAGGAAAGCAACATGACAACAATAGCGTTTATTGGATTGGGAAATATGGGTGCACCTATGGCAAAAAACTTGCTGAAAGCAGGGTGCAAAGTTCAGGTATTTGATCTTGTTGAAGAGGCCATGCTGGAGTTGGAATCGTACGGTGCGATCGTGACTAAATCAGTCAATGATGCAGTCAAACAAGCGAATGCGGTCGTTACTATGTTACCTGCTGGCGAACATGTACGGGCGGTTTATTTGGGCGATCACTCTGGAGGTACGGGTTTGTTAGAGCTAGTCGAGCCTGGGACACTTCTGATTGATTCATCAACCATTGATCCAGAATCCGCGAGAATTGTTGCCAAACATGCTGACGACAAAGGTTTTGAATTTGTGGATGCACCGGTGTCAGGTGGTGTAGCTGGAGCCGCAGCGGGAACATTAACGTTTATCGTGGGTGGTAATGACAGAGCTTTTGACCGTGCAGAGCAAGTTTTAAAACATATGGGGAAAAACATTTTCCACGCGGGCAAAGCGGGTGACGGACAGATGGGTAAAATCTGTAACAACCTTATGCTTGGGATCTTGATGTCGGGAACGTGCGAAGCACTCAATCTAGGGATTGATAACGGGCTTGATCCTAAAGTGCTTTCAAGCATTATGCTGCAAAGCTCTGGTAGAAACTGGGCTCTAGAGTTATATAACCCTTGCCCTGGTGTGATGGAAAACGCGCCCGCGAGCAATCATTATCAGCCAGGCTTCATGAGTAAATTGATGCTCAAAGATTTGGGCTTAGGTTTAGATTCTGCGTCTAAAAGTCAATCTTCTGTCCCAATGGGCGCATTAGCTAGAAACTTATATGCATTCCACAATGCAGCGGGCAATGAAGAACTGGATTTTTCAAGCTTATTCGAGTTCTACCAAAAGAATAGATAGTGGAGGCTAATGATGGAGCTGAAACAGAGTGTAATTGCTATCACAGGCGCTGGGAGAGGTTTGGGCCAAATGATGGCTATTACTTTAGCTCACGCTGGTGCGGAGCTCGCGCTCATTGATGTAGACGAAGACGCGCTCGTCGACACAAAAAAACAGTGCAATATGTTAGGCGTTAAAGCGTTGTCGTATGGAGTCGACATCGCGAAAGAGAATGACGTCGAACGCGCCTTTAGTGACATTGTCACTGATTTTGGCCAATTGAATGGGCTAGTCAACAATGCAGGCATATTGAGGGATGGCTTATTGGTTAAAGTGAAAGAGGGGGAGGTATCAAAACTCTCTTTAGAACAGTTTAATTCCGTCATCAATGTAAATTTAACGGGTACATTTTTATGTGGCCGGGAAGCTGCGCTACAAATGATTAATGATGGACATAAAGGCGTGATCATCAATATATCAAGCGTTGCGCGAGCCGGTAATATAGGTCAGTCCAATTACGCGGCTTCAAAAGCTGCTGTTGCGACATTAGCGATGACTTGGGGAAAGGAGTTAGCGCGCTATGGCATTCGCGCTGCAGCTATTGCTCCGGGCGTTATAGAAACCGACATGACAAGACAGATGAAGCCGGTCGCAAGAGAGCGACTAGAAAAGATGGTACCAGTAGGAAGGATGGGGCAAGCGCAAGAAATCGCAGAAACCGTAAAGTTCATCTTTGAAAATGAATACGTCAACGCTCGAGTGTTTGAGGTTGATGGTGGTATCTCTATGTAATTACTTAGTTTGTATCTTAAGGTTCACTTTTCGTATAACTATTTTCAGTGAATTAATCGAAAAGTTGCGCAAGCGTGCTTACACTTATAGCACTCTTTGCATAATAAAATAACGTTAGTTGGCGATTTTCCTCTAATTCTAAATACAGGGAAGGATTACCTGTAAGAGGTTATCGTTATGAAAATTGCTACAAAGATTGTCGCGGCGTCTACGTTGCTGTGTACATTGGCAGTCATTGCTACGGGTGTCATTGTTGGGTGGCGTGCATCTACATTGTCTGAGAGCGCTCTTTACCAGAGAGCATCAGAACAATTGATCTCCGTTCGAGAAATAAAGAAAAACGAAATAGAACTCTACTTCGATCAAATTCGAGGTCAGCTAATAACAACATCAAATTCTGTTGGGGTTCAAGACGCGATGCTTGCGTTTAGTGAGACGTTTAAAAGCTACCCAGTAGATCAAGTCTCATCTAGTGATGTCGGCGTGCTGAAACAGTATTATCAATCTCAATTTGGGTCTACTTATCGTTCAGCGAATGGCGGCCAACCTGCTAACGAGTTGCAAAAACTCAATATGCTCTCTCCAACAGCAAAAGCCTTGCAAGCACGTTATATTGGTGTGAACCCTAATCAATTAGGGGATAAACACCAAATGATGGCTGATAGCTTAAATACCCCTTATGACAAGGTACATGCTAAGTTCCACCCAAGCGTTAAAGGCTTTTTGGAAGAGTTTGGCTACTACGATATCTTTATGGTTGATACCGAAGGTAACGTTATCTATTCCGTATTCAAAGAACTTGATTATGCGACGAATCTAAAAAGTGGTCCCTACGCGAATAGCGGTATCGCCAAAGCGTTTGCGAATGCACTTAATCTAGGAGCGAACCAATTTCATCTTGAAGACTTCGCACCCTACTATCCATCTTATCAGGCGGCCGCTTCTTTCATCGCAACGCCGGTGAAAAAAGGCAACGAAACACTTGGTGTTTTGATTTTTCAAATGCCAGTCGACAAGATCAACATGATCATGACGTTTAATGGCAATTGGAGCAACGCAGGGTTAGGAGCAAGTGGTGAAAGTTACTTGATTGGCCCAGATAGTCTATTGCGGAGTGAATCACGATTTTTGATTGAAGATCCAGAAAACTACTATAAAGCGATGCAAGACTCTGGAATGAGCTCTGCGATATTGGAGCAGATTAAAGGTAAATCATCTGCGGTTGGCCGCCAATCGGTCTCAACCACTACGTCGCAGCAAGCTCTAAAAGGGCGAAGCGGCTCCGAAATTGTATTTGATTATCGAGGTGTTGAAGTTTTATCAGCGTATTCTCCGGTTAATGCGGCGGGTCTAACGTGGGGGATTGTCACAGAGATAGACAAAAATGAAGCCCTAAAAGACGTTGGGACTTTAGTGAACACCATGATCATGACCGTATTGACAAGCATTGTTGTCATCGTTTTCATCGCGATGGTTATTTCATATTTCTTGGGTAAAAGCATCGCGTGGCCAATTCGAATGGCAAGCGAGAAAATCCAACAAATCAGTAGAGATAATGATCTCACGGAACGCTTAGTTGAAAGTGGTAAAGATGAAATGACCGATTTGGCCATCTCATTAAACGGGCTGTTTGCACACTTACAAGGAATCATCGGTAAGTTTGCTCTTGCTACGGAAAACCTTAATACAAATACCAACACAATGACAGGGAACATGAACAGCACGCGTGCTTCGGTCGATGATCAAAACCAACGCACAGATTCTGTTGCTACGGCAGTGAACCAAATGAGCGCATCAATCGCAGAAGTTGCGCAGTTTGCGACTCGCGCTGCTGAATTTGTAAAAAACGCGAACGATACAGGCAGCGAAGGTGTTGGTATCGGACGAAACTTGGGGCTTGAGATATCTAAACTAAATGAAGAGATGCAAACTGCCGTAGAAGCGATAGGTCGATTAAACAATGAAACTAATTCAATTGCAGAGGTTCTCGACGTAATCCAAGGCATTGCTGAACAGACAAATCTATTGGCTCTAAACGCGGCGATTGAAGCGGCTCGAGCAGGAGAGCAAGGGCGAGGGTTTGCGGTAGTGGCGGATGAAGTGAGATCATTAGCAGGGCGCACTCAATCATCCACAGAAGAGATCCGAAACAAGATTGAATCATTGCAAAAAGAGACCAACGAAGTTTCAAAAAGTATTGAGCACGCGAACTCTACGGTTTCGAAAGGGGTGGATACCTGTAATGAGAATACCGGAATGTTGGAACAAATCGTTGCCATGCTAACAGAGTTAAACGAAATGAACGTTCAGATTGCAGCGGCAACCGAGGAGCAGCGCGCAGTGACGGATGAGATTAGCGGTAGCATTACATCCATATCTGACGCATCTTCTTCGGTATCGGGCCAAGTCAATGATGTGGATGATGTACTTCAAGGGCTCGCTGTTCAGGCTCAAGACCTCAACCAAGAAGTCGCGCAATTTAAGTATTAGCGCGACTAACACAACCTTTTTTGCTTTGTTTGGCTTGGTACATATCTTTGTCAGACAAAGCAATAAGCTCATCTAAGCTGTGACTATGATGAGTCGTTTGCAAGCAATAGCCAATGCTTAAACTTGTGTTGCTGAGTTCTATATTGCTGTCTGCAATGGACTGGTACGAATTTGAGATCTGACTGACAATCTTTTCGACATCAGATTCGTTGCGTAAAACACTGGCAATAACAAACTCATCGCCACCCAGCCTTGCAATCACGTCATTCTCATGAGCAGAAAGCTTAATCGCCTGTGCTAGTGCTGAAATACAATAATCTCCCGCATCATGGCCATGCTGGTCGTTGACGAGTTTAAGGTTGTCAATGTCGATATATAGAATCGCGATAGTTTGATTGTTGAAATTAGCATCTTTAAGCTTTTGCGCTGCCGCGAGACCAAAGCCTCTACGGTTCAATAAACCTGTTAGCTCATCTTTTGTCGCCAATTCTTTCATTTCTTGTAACTGACAGCTTTTCTCTATATCCGATTCAACCAAGCGAGCCATTTGGTTCAGTAGTGTTGTGAGTGTTTTAGGATACTCAGTTGGTTTGGTGTCGATGACACAGATGGTGCCAAACATGTCGCCGTTAGGCCAATGAATCGGAATACCACAATATGAACGGACTGGCCCTTCACATACTGCTGGCGCGTTTCGCCAAAAGTCGTCACTAATCGGGCATGGGACATAGAGCTCCTGATTAGTTTCCATTATGTGCCGGCAAAAACTCTTCATCTCCCAAGGCCAATTTGTATCCGGTGGCAAGAAGTTTTCTTGATTAGAGCTAGAAACAACGACATTAAATTCTTGTTGGCGAAACTGGACAATCGCTCCGGTTGATGACTGATAAAGTTCGGAAAGCAAATCCACAATTTCTTGCCATTTAGATAGATCGACAAGCTCCGTGCGGTACTTTTTTAGACACAGTTGACTATCAAGCATAGATATCACCTAGAGGTATGTGGTTATTCATAATTAATAATAGGATGGTTTATCGTCCAAATTCCTTCTAATTAACACTTTTTATCTCCGATTCAATATCATAGACTGTTTTTTTCAAGTAGTTAGTAGTGAATAAGCAAATGGAATTGAAATCATTTATCGAAAAATTAAATACTCAGCCTAAATCAGTCGATTTTGAACAAACGATGGCAGTGATTGACGCAAACTATGAATTTTCCCCAACGTCGTTTACTAACGGGAAAACCCATAATGAAGCGGGTCAAAACAGTGGTTCTTGTAAGATTTTCGCATTCGGTTTACTCAATGAGCTCGATGCTGACGCGACGCTTGCATGTTTTGGTCGCTTTTATCGTGAGGATGTTCTTGGTAATCCTGAAGGTAACGACCACGCCAATATTCGTAATTTCATGGAGTCTGGTTGGGGTGGAGTAAAGTTTGATTCACCCGCTTTAACTATTAAATAGGCAAGCTAATGCAGTTTCTTTAGGAGAAATGGAAATGACGAACGTCGAACTTGAAAAGTACTTGGATCAATTTATGTGCGCGGAATCAGGCTATCCGTTTGGGCCAGACGCACTGGTGTTTAAAGTAAAAGGTAAGATGTTCGCCATTTTGGCTCAAAGAGAAGGGCGAGAGTACGTAACGGTTAAAGTAAAACCAGAAGATGGAGAGGTGCTGACGTCTCAATTTGCGGATATTACGCCGGGATACCACACCAATAAGCGACATTGGGTCACGGTGTATTATCCTGGTGATGTGGAAGATGGTTTAATTCACGACCTCTGCGAGCGTTCATATGAACTTGTCGTAAGTAAATTGCCGAAAGTTCAGCGTGAGTTGTTGGCTGGTGGCTCAGGTAAGAGTGCTTAAAAATTATCGCATTAGATCAAACAAACAGCTATTTGATGTAATTGTCGGCAAACAAACAAAAAACTGAGATTTTTGTTTGACTCTCTACGCTCAATCCGTAAAGTATGCAGCGAACGCAAGGGCAAGAGCCTAAAGCGTTGAAAGAAAAGGGCGCCTTGGCAGAGTGGCTATGCAGCGGATTGCAAATCCGTGGACCTCGGTTCGATTCCGGGAGGCGCCTCCATTTTCTTTATCCAAATTTTAGATGGTGTTTATCTCATTAAACGGCATCACAAAGTAATTTGTGTGCCCTGGTGGTGGAATTGGTAGACACAAGGGATTTAAAATCCCTCGACGTTCGCGTTGTGCCGGTTCAAGTCCGGCCCGGGGCACCATCTATTCGCTCAGATAGAGCACATAAATAAAGGCGCCTTGGCAGAGTGGCTATGCAGCGGATTGCAAATCCGTGGACCTCGGTTCGACTCCGGGAGGCGCCTCCATTATCGAAAAGCCCCGACAGAAATGTCGGGGCTTTTTCGTTTTACTCGGAATACTGAAAATAGAAAGCCCAGCAAAAAACTGGGCTTTCTGTCGTTAGTTAGTGTTCATTATGATGAGCTCTTTCCCATCTGTGACAAAGGTTTGATAACCGTCTCCGGATACATCGATCTCACTATAGATAGTGTTGTAGTCACCTGAAGCATCACCACTAAAGTGTTCCGAACCATCTATGTTATAAATATAGAGATCTGTTGGACCATAATAGTTAGCTGTAGATAAATGGATGCGGTTGTTTTCACTTAAGGCAACACCTGCTGTATACCCGTCAGAGGCGAACCTACTCACTACCGACATGCTGTTAATTTCAAGTCCAACTAACGAGCCACCCACAGGATAGACAATACTGCCATCATGATTGACCGCTAAACTTGAAATAAACGAACCAGTACCATGAGGAGCTGTACCTACTAGTTCAACCTTTACGTCATCCAAATAGCTGTTGTAGTTAAACTCATAGCAATGGAGAGTGTAAGGAGAGAGACCTGACTCTGAGGCACAAAAACGGTTGGCCAATAAGCTAACGGCGATGTGATCGTCACTTTGATACCAAGCCTCATAAGAGTTCCAATGACCGTCTCCTCGCACTGTGTAGCGCTTGCCAGTTTGAGCATCATAAACATTCCCTCCAGGAGCAAGAATGATTGCTTTACCAGAAGGTTCTGCGAGTTCAAACATGTCCGCAAGGCCATCGTGACCAACCCAGACACTATGAAGAGAGTGTGTCTTTAGATTGAAAATAGCGATGCTATTGCCGTCAAAACCACTATATAACCAGCGACCATCTTCGCTGACTTTGATGTCTCCGAACCTATGAGTGCCACCGATTTGAAGCCCTGCAATATAGTCAAGAGAATGAGTGTTATAGATGCTAATCTCTGCTGAGTCGTTCAATCCATCACTGATGTAGACGTATGGCTTCACCGGATCTGCAGCGATATTGTGATACTCACCGGTGATCGTACTTTTGCTTATAGGATCGTTTTCATCGACCCATAACGTGACTTTAATGCTTTCGCTATTAGCAATCGTATTGTCGTCTGCAGTAACGAATACCTCGGCTTGATGCAACGTACGTAAATCTAACCCGTCGACTTTAGCTTCAATTCTCAGCTTATCAGAGGTGGATCCTGAAGATGTTATGGTTAACCAACTTGCAGAGGTGGTTGCAGTCCACTGTGTCTCTTTAAGATTGTAACTATCGAGAACATCGAGTTCAGCAGACAGTCGACTTTGAGTTGGGAATTTAGTGAACGAAACGCCTCTATCGGGAATCAATAGTGCGTGACGTGAAGCGAGTACGTTGACGTCGAAGCTACTTTCAACAGTATGAACACCCACGTGCGTAGATAGGTTAACCGTAAATGTATTCTGTCCTTCAGAAATATTATCAACTGACGTTAAATCGATATCTAACGTTTTCATTGCTGACGTGGCGTAAACAGTAGAGGTATCAAAAATCGCAGGTGCTGAAACCGTGACTGGGTACGAGCGAATGCCTGTGTTTAAGCTGATGTCCATACTGTCTGATGAGCGCTCTACACCATCTGAGATATCAAACGTTAGGCTCTCCTTAGACAGAGTAAATTCAGGCAAGGAGAAATCCGCAGTAATATTAATAATGGTTTCGCTACCATCAGAACGATCAACGAGCTTTAGAGGTATCGAATGAACGCCTTGTGGGAGATTAAAGTCATTGATTGACAATTCAACAGTGGTATCACCGTTTCCAGAGCGTTGATTAACCGCAAGCCAGCTGCCTTCATTTAATAGTAACCAGTCGATATTTGTACCAGTTATAACGAGTTGCTTAATATCATTTACTGATGAACCAATAGTATGATTTAAGCTCACACTTGATAAGTTGGCTTTGAGTTTGTCATGACGCGTTGGGTCTAACGGGTAATGATCATTGATATCGAGTACACCGTCATTGTCGTCATCAGTATCTTGATTGTTGCCAATGCCATCACCATCTGTGTCTAATATAGGCTCAGTAGGCTCAGTAGGCTCAGTAGGCTCAGTAGGCTCAGTAGGCTCAGTAGGCTCAGTAGGTTCGGTTGGTGTTGTTCCGTTGTCGCCACCTCCTTCTTCATTGCCGTCGTTATCATTACCATTGTTTGTGCCGTCACCATTATCGGGTTCGACAACTGGAGATGTGAGGTTAGTTAACTCAATAACTTCTCCATTTTGGACACGGCGAACGACGCCAACGTTTTCCGCAAACCAAAGTTCAACATTCCATGGTATCTCAAAATAGTAGCCGTCAATTGTTGAACTTATCGTTAGATCAAGGGTGACATGGGTTGCGTTGAACGTACCGTAGGGAACCGTGATGCTCTCTGTTCCATTAACATTGCTAGTTCCATACACGCTAATCGGGTTACTGCCATAAGTCGGTTGAATGTTGGCAGTCCCAGATGTTGATAGACTTTGGAGAGTTCGACTACTATTGCCGACCAATTGCATTGAGTCGTTAAAGCGAAAGTCGATTCTAAAATTACCAACGCCTGAAACCGAAGTAGAAGGTGAGTAAAAGCCCGCAAACGAAATGCTATCTTCAGTAGCGATAAAGTACTCTTTGCCACCTGTAGGGTAGTTTAAGACTTGCGCAGTTTGACCGCCTATTTGAGTGGTAGTTGCGTATGTGCCTTCGGAACTATCACTGTAATACCACCTCATTTCACTGGAAGTTGGTAGCAAGCTGTTTGGCGAATTAGGGGCGATAGGTTGAGGTTTGGTATTGTCACTGCTGCCTCCACCACCGCCGCCACCACAAGCGGATAGAGTTAACGCGCACACAAGCATCAAGCCATTGCGCAGTAAATTATTTGAGGTTGAACCTCGTCGACTAGACGTCGAACCATTAAGCCAGTCCAAGCTAAACACTCCATATTTGTTAATTCGGCACAAGTCTATAATTTGGCTGGATTTATTGGGTGTTTTAACAAATTAATCTCGACTTACTTGGCATATTGTAGGTGAATGTTTTATTACTATGCGATATGTCTCGCATATGGTGGTGGCCGGGTTGCATTTAGAGTTTTACGTCTAGCTTAACTCATTGTTTATATTCAAAGATAATTTGTATTTCTATGTAGGTGTTGTTGTGCGAGATGCCGAGAGTTTGCAACCAAAAGGCGCCTTCATCATAATGAACCTTTTTACACTTATCTAAGCTGTTAATTACGTGATGTTTTCTGGTTAAACAGTGTACATTTAGCTGAAAAGTAAAATAATTGTTCCAATGAATGGAATCTAGACATAATGAAAAAACACTTACTGGCTGTATCGATTGCCGCGTCAATGGCGTTTCCCTTTCTTACTCACGACGTTCAAGCTAATTCTGTAGCTTGGGATCAACAAGATCAAGAATGGCTAACCCAAGAGACTGAACATTTTTTAATTCATTTCCGTTCAGAACATCAAGAGCAAGCTAATCGTTCTTTAGACCTTGCGGAACAAGTACATAAAGAACTGACACCATTTTTCGGCTACCAACCTAAAGAAAAAACTGAAATCGTTTTAGTTGACGAATTCGACTATTCAAACGGGTGGGCTACGGTTATCCCTTATCCGCAAATTCGCCTCTATATGAGTCCGCCCGATGAAGTTAACAGCTTAGAAACTAACGACGAATGGTTGCACCTACTGATTCGCCATGAATACGTACATATTTTGCACTTAGAGATGGGAAGTGGTGCTCCTGAGTTCTTGCGAAATATTTTTGGACGCAACGTTTTACTGTATCCACACGCATTAACGCCTTCCATGATAGTTGAAGGATTAGCGGTTTATTTAGAAACGAATAAAGAGCTAGGCTACGGGCGTTTACTAGGTTCCAGCTATCCGATGGAGATGCGCATGGAAGTCGCGTCTGGTGAAATAAAAGACCTTAACCAAGCGGTAGTAGCAAGTAAGCATTTTCCTTTAGGTTATCAATATTTATATGGTGCGTATTTTGTTGACTATCTTGTTGCTCAATATGGGGAAGAAAAAGTACAAAAATTCCTCGCAAATTATAGTCACCGTTTAGTCCCATTTTTCCTACTTAACCGCACCGCTAGAAATACTTTCGGCGAGTCGTTTGAAGACCTTTGGCCTAAATTTCAAGAATACCTGACTCAACGATTTTCTAAACAGATCGCATCACTGGAAGCGATGCGTATTTCTGGTATTGCTTTGAATGAAACGGTTCCATTTCTTCAAGTTTCGACATCGGATCCAAGCGGCGGAGTTTTGGTGAATCAGCGAAACGGCGAAGACAGGAATGAAATTGTCGCTTATCGCACTGACTCAAAGAGCAAAAAGATTAAGGCGAGTAAGGGCATTGTGGCTATGGACGCACATCCTCAATCAGGGATAGTCGCATCGCGTCTTGTTCACTACGCTGATGGGCGAGGAATCACCGATCTATTTCTGCTTAACGACGGTAGTTGGCAAAGACTGACAGAGCGCGAACGTTTTAGAGATGCACGCTGGTTACCAAACGGAAAACAATTGGTTGCGAGTCGAAAGTTGGATGGCTTTAGCGAACTTTGGCTTGTCGATATTGAATCGCACAAAACAATGCAGCTAATTTGGCGTGGTGAAGAGAATGTCGTCATTGGTGGCTACGACGTCTCGCCTAATGGAGAGAGCTTGGTCGCAAGTGTTAAACGAGCGCAACAAGGTTGGAATCTAGAACGTCTCGAACTATCAACTAGGCAATGGCAGAAGCTTACGCAAACTCGGTCGCTAGAAAATGCGCCAACCTACGTAGACGAAAATACCATTCTATTCAGTGCAGATTACGACGGCGTGTTTAACATCTATAAACATACGCTCGCATCGGCAAATACTGAGCAACTTACGCGTGAAGTTGGCGGCGCCTTTGCTCCTGAATGGTCTAAAGATCTTGGTCTGGTTTATCAGAGCTATGAGAGTCAAGGATACACCTTACGCACTCTCAAGGAGCCAGTGCCACTGAGTCGAATTGAACTGTCACAATTGATCGCTGAATATGACTATCCAAATCCGGCGCCTTCTTCTGTCCCTAAGAGTGAAGCAACGGAATACTCTCCGTGGGCGAGTTTACGACCTCGAACCTGGGTTCCGTTGTTTAGTTTAGATGAAAATCAATCATTGGCAGGTTTTGTCACTAATGGATCGGATGCTTTAGGTCGCCACAATTACATGCTCCATTTAGCTTGGGACACAGAGAATGATATAGGCCAGTATAACTTCAGCTATTCGTATGATAATCGCTGGCTAGCAGCTATAAGTCGAAGTCATGACTTTTCAACATTTGAACAAAATGGAAGAGAGTCAAAGCGTATAGAACAAAGTGACAACGCTTTATTACAGCGGAGTCACATCTTTAATGCGTTTGAAGACCAATTTTCGTTATCTGCAGGCTTGTTCTGGGAAAAAGAAAGTGAAGTTCAAGCGCCAGACGCCGTGGTGAGCCCTTACATAGAGCGTGAAGAAACCTTGGTCGGTTTGGCTGCAAATTACGATAACCGTGAAAGCTATCTAAATGTAATGGGCGTTGGCTGGGGTCATTATATCGATTTCACTGTGGAGACGAATGATCTATTGAGTAGTGACTATGAAGGAAATAAATACCAAGCTCAATGGCGTGGCACGTTTGATCTTCCAGGTCGTTCTACTTTAAGCCTGAGATTAGCTGGTGGTTATAGCGACCCTGGCGCTAAGCGTTTCCGTTTAGGCGGCAGTAGTAAGAGTGATGAAAATGCATTATTTGGACGAGAAACTCAAGCGTTGAGAGGCTATGACGAAACTGTTCAGTTCGGCAATCACTACTTCACTCAACGTTTGGAGTTTACTTCATGGCTAGCGCGTGTAGAACGAAATTTGTGGCTCTGGCCTGTTGGGTTAGGAGATGTTTCAGCGACTGTATTTGCCGATTCAGGAAGTGCTTGGAGTGATCAGGGGAACTATCAGGCGCTTACTGGTGTTGGTTTATCGACGACATTTGAGATGAAGATGGGCTACAACTTAACGGTGCCGGTGACGATTGGCTACGCAAATGGATTAGATGACAAGTTAGGTAAAGATCAGTTCTTTTTCTCTGTGTCTGGAGATTTTTAACACTCGCTCTTGCACGTAGATATAAACTTATTGCACGTTTTTGGTGCGGAATGAAAACCCATTGCAGCTTAACTTATTGATATAATGGAATATTAACAGCTGGCATTGGTTTTGCTCTATTGGATGGTGCGGTCTGGGTGTCGTTAACACCGAGAACCAAGATAAAACTATAACAGCGTCAATGGCGATGAAGCCTCTTCCTATCGTGGGAAGAGGCTTTTTTATTTGGCAATAGAGTAGGACGGTAAGATGACAAAGGAATGTATCAAAACAACGTGCCCATATTGTGGTGTCGGTTGCGGCGTTGAGGTCAGTCAACTCGGTATTTTGGGCGATAGCCAGCATCCAGCGAACTTTGGTGCCTTGTGTGTCAAAGGTTCTGCGTTAGCACAGAGCTTAGAAATGCCTTCAAGGCTACTTTACCCAAAGTTGAATGGTGAAGAAGTCAGTTGGGATGAAGCAACAGATATAATTGCGCACGCCTATCATCAAGCTATTGAGATTGACGGACCGAATTCAACTGCGATGTATGTCTCAGGGCAGATTCTTACCGAAGATTATTACGTGGCGAATAAGTTTATGAAGGGTGTTGTCGGCAGCGCCAACATAGACACGAATTCGCGGCTATGCATGTCCTCTGCAGTTGTCGCACATAACCGCGCCTTTGGTGAAGATGTTGTACCTGTTAACTATGATGATATTGACGAAGCAGAGCTCATCATAATTTGCGGTGCCAATACCGCGTGGACTCATCCTGTATTATTTCGCCGAATTCAGAACGCGCGCGAGAGGAATCCAAAACTCAAAATTGTTGTTATTGATCCTCGTGAAACAGTGACAGCTCAGCAGGCAGATTTGCATCTAGCGATTCCCAATGACGGGGACATACCATTATTTGAAGGTTTACTAAGACACTGTATCGACACAGGAAACGTCAATGAACGGTATATGGCGGAGCATACCGTTGGGGCGGAAGCTCTGTTTAAACATCTAGCAGCGCAGAAGCATTCAGTGATTCCATTGAGTCAGGTATTAAAAATCCCAGTTCAACAACTACAGATCTTCTTTGATTGGTTTTCATCTCACAAGAAGGTCATTACGTTATTTTGCCAAGGGGTGAATCAATCGGAAGTGGGTTCTGACAAGGGCAATGCCATTATCAATGCCCATTTAGCGACGGGAAAAATAGGCTATAAAGGCGCTGGTCCATTCTCGATTACTGGGCAACCCAACGCGATGGGAGGTAGGGAAGTAGGAGGTTTAGCCAATCAACTTGCCATCCATCGTGGATTTGATACGGAATCATTAAGTTTAGTTAGTGATTTTTGGCAAACGTCAAGGTTAGCGACTGGGCCGGGGCTTAAAGCCATAGAGATGTTTGAAGCGGTAGAGCGTGGCGACATAAAAGTGATCTGGATTATGGCGACTAACCCTGTCGTTTCAATGCCGGACAATCAGTACATTAAACGAGCATTGGAGAAATGTCCGCTTGTTATCGTATCTGATGTCACACCGGACGCTGATATTGCCCAGCACGCCAATCTCTTATTACCTGCTGCTGGGTGGGGTGAAAAGCAGGGCATGGTGACCAACTCTGAACGCATGTTGAGCAGGCAAAGACGATTTATTGAACCAAGAGGTGAGATAAAACCTGACTGGCGCGCAATCAGTGAAGTTGGAAGCAAATTATGTAAGCTGGTTGATCAAGCAGATGGCTTTCAATTTGCTAGTGAAGCCGATGTGTTTCGAGAGTATGCAGCAATGACTGGGCTCAACAAGGGAAGCCATTTATTGCTCGATTTGTCTCGGTATGCCGAGGTAAGCGATGAGGAATACCAAAGTTGGCAGCCTACAAGATGGGGAAGTGAGAGGCCGTTTTCTGATGGGCGTTTTAGCTTTCCTGATGGCAAAGCAAGATTTATCGTTCCTCAAAATGGGAGTTATTCAGCTACTGCAGGATGGAGGTTAAACACTGGTAGGCAACGCGATCAATGGCACACGATGACACGCACTGGACATATTCCTCATCTAGCTGTCATGGAGCCTGAACCAACGCTGTATATGTCGAGTGAATCTGCAGCTTATCTTGGCGTTAAAGCTGGTGAGTTGGTCTCAATTAACAGTAAAAACGATCACTGCGCAATTATGGCAAAGATGAGTATAGATGAGGGTTTGCTCGATAAGCAGCTCTTTATGTCGATGCATTGGGCGGGGCATTATGGACAAGGTAATAAGATTAACGCAATTATAAGCCGCGCTGCAGATCCATACTCAGGGCAACCCGCTTTTAAGTCGCAGGAAGTAGACGTGATGGTCGCGGGAGCGAAATCATATGGACTGTATTTAGGAGAAAAATTCGATAATGAGGATTGGCCTTATTGCTCTTACCAAGTTGATGATTCTATCGGGGTTTGGCGTGTAGCAAGCTTCTCATCTCAAACCAAACCGTTCACCAATTCAACGAACACGTCAAATCAGCTAAGGAAACTCACCTTAGAATTGGTGAATGGATGGCTAGCAGTGAACTATGATGAGCAAGAAGGTTTGAGACGTATTCGCTCTATCTTCATTACTTCGACGCAGCCTATTACTTCAGACTATGGTGAATTGGCGAAATTGGTTGGTCAGCCACTTACGTTCAATACTTTGTTATCAATTGCGGCTCAGGAGCAACCGGTAGAGATGGTTTGTAGCTGCTTGAGAGTTAAGCGTAATCAGATCGTTAGTGAGCTTGAGAGTGGAGACTGCCAAAATCTCGGTCAGCTACAGCAAAAACTTAAGTGCGGTACCAACTGTGGAGCGTGTATCCCCGAAATTGAACAACTGATATTAGAGCACGGACATATCGCAGAGTTGAATAAATAAGGGGGAGAATATGAGTAGAGAAAAACTATATCTCGAAGGGGCTGACAAGTCGTTAAGAAGTGCAGGGTTTAGTCGTCACATGCTGCCAGAAGTCGTGCTTCCAGATACTGAAAAAGAAAAAACAGAGAAAAGCAACGGGAAAGTATTTTTAGTTGGCGCAGGCCCAAATGACCCGGAACTATTGACTGTAAAAGCGCAAAGGTTGATTCAGTTAGCTGAAGTGGTTGTATTCGATCGTTTGGTGAATGAAGCGATCATCGAGCTTGCCCCAACGAATTGCCAAAAGATCTATGTAGGTAAACGTTGTGGACAGCCAAGCTTAACCCAACATGAAATCAATTTAATTTTGGTCGAGTGTGCGAAACTTGGTAAACAGGTAGTACGACTGAAAGGTGGTGACCCTTTTGTTTTTGGTCGCGGTGGTGAAGAAGGGCTAGCGCTCGCAAGTCAGGGTATTGAATTTGAAGTGATACCTGGAATTACAGCAGCAATTGGATGCGCAGCGTCTTCATGTATTCCTTTAACCCATCGACAAGTTGCTCGAAGTGTCACCTTTGTTACTGGCCAGGTTGTTACGGGAGCATTACCAGCATGGTCACAATTGGTAGGCTCAGGTCAAACCTTAGTGTTTTATATGGGGTTAGAGAAAGCACAGGAAATTCAGCAAGGGTTGTTAGAACACGGTCTTAGTGATGATTTCCCTGTTGCGATTGTGACTAATGGTTGTAGCGCTCAGCAAAAAGTACACGTTTTAAACTTAAATATGCTCACATCAAAAGCACATGAATTAAAAGGTATAAGTCCGGCATTGATTATCTTAGGTGAAGTCGTCAAACTGCGAGAAGAATTAAAGTTGACCGTCGAATCAGCGGTTTCTCAAGAGGTTATATGAGCACAATAATGGAATGTATTCGCACGGTAGGTCGTGGTGAACGTGGGCGTAAACCGCTAACGTTTGACCAAGCTTATCGAGTCATGGATGAGTACCTTGATGGACGCGCAGACGATGATCAGATGGCAATGCTGTTGATGCTAATCCGGGTTCAAAATGAAACGAAACAAGAAATTGCTGGCTTCGTTAAAGCGTTTCAATCGCGTGTTCCTAACTTAGGTGCAGATATAGATTGGCCTTGTTATGCCGGGAAGAGAAAAAATGCTGGAGAGCCTTGGCACTTATTAGCTGCGAAGATTCTTGCTGATGCCGGCTATAAAGTATTGCTGCATGGATACCATGATAGACCAGCTGGCCGGTTTCATGCTGAAGACTATCTGACGTCTTTGGGCATTGATTTGGCGGATTCTCCGGATCACGCCAAATTGTTGTTGGAAACAAAAGGGATCGCCTATCTACCACTTAGCCAGTTCGCCCCTCAAGCTGAAACTATGATCGGTTGGAAGAATCGCTATGGGCTAAGAACACCTATCAATACTGTAGTTCGAGCGCTAAATCCTGGTGGCGCTAAGATAGGGATTAGAGGTAGCTTCCACCCTGGTTTTGAGCAATTACATGCAGAAGTTGAAAGTGAAATAGGTTTAACTAGCCATGCTGTAGTCTCGTTCAAAGGCCAGTCAGGTGAATCGGAATATAACCCAAAAGTAAGCCAAACGATCTGGGTGAGCACACCAACAGGCGTCGAGTCCCATTATTGGACAGAGCGAATGCTGACAGATATCCCAATTCCTGCCTCGTGTGTGTTTGGTACTGATGACAGCAATCTTAATATGATGGCGAATACGGTAGTCGCAACCATAGCAGCGACACTGTTCGCTGAACTCAATGACCCTGATAAAGCGTTTGAAAATGCGTATCAGCTTTGGTCTAACTACTGTACTTAAGCACGAGCCCACATAGAAATTATCCTAATTGGCACATTCCTTGTTATGTCTCTTGTAGATATGAGAGAAAACAAGGAATGTTCATGCAAAAAAAACTCTCCCAAACACCTATTATTATTTGCTGCGATCGAAACGAAGAACAGGTGCGTTTAAAGGCGTTAATAGCGAAAGAATTCGAGAATATCTTCGAATGTAAATTGAACGATTTTGAAAAAGTGCTTGAGCGTGAGCCCGATGCGTATGTCATTATCGGTTGGTTGCAACCCAATGCAGAATTACGACTAATTATTGAAGCTTGCCGTGCACGATGTTATCCATTACTCGTTATTGTTAAACAGCTAAACTCCAATGATATTAATCGGTTACCTGAAAGATGGGATTATGTTCTTATGCCTTCAGATTCTGAATTTTGCTTGATTCCTTGGTTGCAGCATTCGTTTCATTTACACCAATCCGTCCAAGGTTATGAGTTAAAAATTCAAGATCTTTCAAACCGTTTAGAAGAGAGAAAGTTAATCGAAAAAGCCAAAGGTCTGTTAATGAAAATGAATAACGTGGATGAAGACTCAGCTTATCGTGCGATGCGTCAGTCAGCAATGAAATCGAGCCTCTCTTTAGGCCAGGTGGCGAGAAATTTGCTGCAAACATTAGAAGCGTTGGAGTAAGTTTGGTTACCACTTTAGGGTTATAACAAAAAATCATCATTGGTGCGGTATGCACTAATAGCATGCAAATCATATTAGCAAAGATTGTCTGCTTATAATAAGTTATTGAATTGTATGAATTAAATAAGTTGGCATATAACTTGGAACTTAAATAGTAGAAATACACAATTTAATTTGTTCAATCGTGGCCTTAGGTTATCAACGGCGGTAATCAAATAGGATGCAATGGCGCTGCGGCTCATAAGAGTCGTAGCGCCTTTTTATTGGAGATAATTTATGAAATGGACGTCATTGTTAAAGAAAAGATGTTTTAGCGTCGCTTTTGCGAGCGCAATAATGACAAGTAATGCATCAGCTCAGGTTGGTGAACCTGAAATAGAGGATCTTAAATTCGGCTTTATTAAGTTGACAGACATGGCACCTTTGGCAGTTGCCTATGAGAAAGGCTTTTTTGAAGATGAGGGGTTGTACGTCACGTTAGAAGCACAAGCAAATTGGAAGGTATTGTTAGATCGAGTGATAGATGGCGAACTGGATGGGGCGCATATGCTGTCAGGTCAGCCTTTGGGTGCGACGATAGGGATTGGGACTAAAGCAGAAGTTATCACCGCGTTTAGTATGGATCTAAATGGCAATGCCATCACGGTATCGAATAAAACTTGGCAACAGATGAAACCCAATATACCTAAACAAGCTGACGGTAAGTTGGTGCATCCAATTAAAGCGGACGCATTAAAACCAGTGGTTGAAAGCTATCTCGACCAAGGAAAACCTTTCAATATGGGTATGGTCTTTCCTGTTTCTACTCACAACTATGAGCTGCGCTATTGGTTGGCTGCTGGGGGAATCCACCCAGGGTATTACGCGCCGGAATCTGGCGACAACAGTGGTCAACTCAATGCCGATGTGTTGCTTAGCGTGACACCACCTCCTCAAATGCCAGCAACCATGGAAGCAGGGACAATAGAAGGTTACTGTGTTGGAGAACCTTGGAATCAACAAGCCGTATTCAAAGGTATAGGCGCACCTGTTGTAACGGATTACGAGATTTGGAAAAACAATCCGGAGAAGGTCTTCGGTGTGTCTAAATCTTGGGCTGAAAAATATCCTAATACTCATATTCGAGTCGTTAAAGCACTCATTCGCGCTGCCCACTGGCTTGATGCCAATGACAATGCTAACCGAGTTGAAGCGGTTAAATTACTCGCCAAAAGTGAATATGTGGGTGCAGATTTTGACGTCATTGCAAACTCTATGACAGGCACGTTTGAATACGAGAAAGGTGATGTACGTGAGGTACCCGATTTCAACGTGTTTTTCCGCCATAACGCCACTTATCCTTATTACAGCGATGCGATTTGGTACTTAACTCAAATGCGCCGCTGGGGACAAATCTCTCAAGAAAAATCAGACGACTGGTATATGGATGTCGCTAGAAAAGTTTATCGCCCAGACATCTACCAACAAGCGGCAAATGCGTTAATTAAAGATGGCGTGCTTAAATCCGAACAATTTCCAAACTTCGAAGAAGAAGATGGCTTTAGATCACCTCAAACCCACTTCATTGACAACATTGTTTATGACGGAAAAACACCAAACGCCTACCTAAACAAATTTTCCATTGGACTTAAAGGAAAAGACAAAGTTTAGCGTTATTACAACGGAATACTCTTTACACGGGAAAACACTGAAGGATAGGAGTGGTTATGTCGAGCAATGTGATCTCATTGATCCCAAGTAAACAGATGGTGGCAAACAAAAGCAAATTAATGCTTTTGCCGCTAATAGGAATCTTAATATTTTTGATGTTCTGGCATTTGAGTGCTAGAGAGGTACAAACATCTCTGGGGACGCTACCAGGACCTTCACAAACCTATCAGCAATTTACCAAATTAGTTGTTGAACATTTTGATGAACGTGAGAAAGGACATGCGTTCATTGAACGTCAGGAAAAGCGTAATGCTGAAAAGTTAGCTAAGAATCCGGACGCAAAAGTTAAAATTCGCCCTTACACAGGGAAGCCTACTTTTTTCGACCAAATTTTAACGAGTTTAGTCACGGTTTCTGCTGGATTTCTTTTAGCGACGGCTATCGCGATACCACTAGGTATTGTGTTGGGGCTAAACCAAGGTGTCTACCAAGCGTTTAATCCGATAATCCAACTGCTAAAACCTGTATCACCTTTAGCGTGGCTACCGATCGTGACAATGGTCGTAAGTGCAACTTATGTCAGTGACGATCCTATGTTTGCCAAATCATTCGTTAACTCATTACTCACTGTCGCCTTGTGCAGTCTTTGGCCGACTTTGATTAATACTGCGGTAGGCGTAACAAGCGTGGATAAAGATTTAGTCAATGTAAGTAAAGTGCTTCAACTTTCGTGGTGGCAACATATACGAGTCATTGTGCTTCCGTCTGCCATTCCAATGATTTTTACGGGATTACGCTTGTCATTAGGAATTGCGTGGATGGTACTCATCGCTGCTGAAATGCTGGCTCAAAATCCGGGGTTAGGAAAATTTGTCTGGGATGAGTTCCAAAACGGCAGTTCGGCGTCATTGGGAAGAATTATGGTCGCCGTGATAACAATTGGTTTTATTGGCCTTTTGCTTGATAGAGGGATGCTTCAACTACAGAAGTGGTTGTCATGGAATAAACAACAGGCATTGCGATAAAGGAGTTACCTATGTCTAAGCCATTACTTGATCTTACCCAGTTAGGGATGCGATTCCCAACGCCCAATGGTGAATTTCTGGCGTTAAAAAACGTTAACTTACAAATAAACAAAGGCAAGTTTATCTCTTTGATAGGTCATTCAGGCTGTGGGAAATCAACGGTTCTAAATTTGGTTGCTGGCTTACATCTACCAACGGATGGTGGAGTCATCGTTGATGGGCGAGAGGTCGCTGGCCCGGGCCCCGAGCGAGCTGTGGTGTTCCAACATCACTCTTTATTACCTTGGCTGACTGTATATCAAAATGTGGAGCTTGCGGTAAAGCAAATTGCAGATCAGTACAAACAAGGCGCTGAGACGAAAGTCTGGGTCAAGCAGCAAGTAGAACACTATCTCGATTTGATTCAAATGACGAATGCCGCGGATAAAAAGCCTGATGAAATCTCTGGCGGAATGAAACAAAGGGTTGGTATAGCCAGAGCACTAGCACTAAGACCTAAAGTCTTGCTGATGGATGAGCCTTTTGGTGCTCTTGA
>Ga0209272_10000360_pt1 | contig 40736 bp, 38 predicted proteins | sample tdDd002_FD_187125 | JGI IMG/M metagenome (GOLD analysis project Ga0209272, IMG submission 187125) | Marine sediment microbial communities from the Atlantic coast under amendment with organic carbon and nitrate - tdDd00.2 (SPAdes)... | ecosystem: Environmental > Aquatic > Marine > Coastal >...
TGAGGAGAAATCTAGATTTGATAAATTAGCCGGCATATTAACGGGTAATATTTCAAACGATACACGTAATATCCAGGCCATGGTGGACATATTAGATTTACTCAGGTCCAAAGCACCAAAGGAAGACAAAATTTTTAGTGTACTCACGACCCTCATAGATATTACCCAAGCAACTAAAGGGGCTATCCTTGAGATTGTAGGTTCAGATATAAAGCATGTATATGCAAGAGAAAAAGGTTACGACGATTGGCAACCGATGGAACTGGACATGGACTTAATAGAAACATACATGTCGAAAGAGGATGGCGATTACTTTATTAACTGGGGCAAAGTTGCTGAGATTAACAGCATTGGTGGAAAACCCAATTGGAAATCAATAATTGTGATGCCACTTCGTGATAGCGATACAACACGGGGTATGATCATTCTGAGTGTTCCAATATCAATGAAAGAGTTTGATTTCAGTGCATTTAACTTTGTAGATTCAGTAAGTGGAGTTGTTATGAAATTAATTGGTTAAGTAAACTATAATATAGAAGGCGAGTGATGACTGGTGTCTGTTACAATTAAAGATGTCGCTAAAAAAGCGAATGTGTCGATTTCGACTGTATCTAGAGTTATTAATGATTCCAAACCTGTAAGTGATGAAATAAAGAAAAGAGTTTTAGAAGTTATCCGTGAGACGGGTTATACACCAAATCCGGTTGCTCGTAGCCTTGTAATGAAAAAGAGTAGAACCATCGGTGTTATCGTTCCTGACATCGCATCTTCATATGTTGGTGAAGTTTTAAATGCAATGGAGGAAATTGCGAAAGCTTATGCTTATGAAATTATCTTATGTAACTCATATGGCGAAAAAGAACAGGAGCTAAAGTACTTAAACCTACTTAACTCAAAGCAAGTTGAAGGTATTATATTTATTACTTATCAATTGACTGAAGAACATAAGAACTTCATTAATATGAATAAAATGCCTGTTGTAATGGTGAATAGAAAAACTCAAGAAGATGACAACATCTATTCTGTTACAGTAGATCACTTTGATGCTTCTTATGAAATGACAAAATACCTTATCGAGTTGGGTCATAAACGTATTGCGTTAATCCGTAATGGAACAACGAAAGAAATCTTTGGTATTGATCAATTAAAAGGATATCAGAAGGCCTTAGATGAAGGTTCGCTTAAGTATGACGAGACCCTAATATTTGATGGATATTTCCAAGCTGAAAAGGCTTATGAAGCTGTCCAGCATATGATTGATACTAAGAATGTTCCAACTGCTATATTTGCAACAGCCGATGATATGGCGATAGGTGCAATGAATGCTCTTTACGACAATGGATATAGTATTCCAGAGGACGTTTCTGTTGTTGGATTCTATGACACAAAAATGTCTAGTTTATTTAGACCAAAACTTACAACTATTAAACAACCTATTTATGATATGGGTGCTGTGGCAATTCGCTTGTTAATTAAACTTATTAAAGGTGAAGAAGTTGCTGATAACATGATGTTATTACCACATGAGTTAATAGTGAGAGATTCTTGTAGAAAACTAGATGACTAAAGATTGAATGAATCAGCCCAGATTGCTAAAGGAGAAATTGGCATCTGGGCTCTCTTATAGAAATAACACTAATATAGTATTGCTATGTCGACTTATGTGCGATATTATAATGCATGTTGTCATAGAATACACGTAGTAACAGGAGTAGTTACATGATTATAAATGATTTTCTACCCGTATCTAAAGCAGATATGGAGAGAATGGGGTGGGAAAGACCTGACTTCGTTTTGGTAAGTGGTGATGCTTATGTGGATCATCCAAGCTTTGGCGTTGCAGTTATTTCGCGCGTTTTAACCGATGCAGGTTATAAGGTTGCTATACTTGCGCAACCGGATTGGACCAAAGTCGAAGAATTTCAGAAATTCGGGCGACCAAGACTTGGATTTTTAGTTACGGCTGGAAATATTGATTCTATGGTAAACCACTATTCTGTTAGTAAAAGAAGAAGAGACAAGGAATTGTATTCACCAGGTGGCGAAATGGGACATCGACCAGATCGAGCGACCATCGTTTACTCGAATATGATTCGAAGAGCCTACAAAAAAATGCCCATTATCATTGGTGGTGTAGAGGCAAGTTTAAGACGTTTTGCCCACTATGATTATTGGGATAATAAAGTAAGACGTTCCATACTGGCAGATTCAGAAGCAAACCTACTTGTTTATGGAATGGCTGAAGAGCAAATTAGAGAAATTGCTGATTGTATGAATGATGGACTCGATATTCAATATATCCGCCATATTCCAGGTACCTGTTACATGGTAGAAGATGTGAATGAAGTTTATGATGCGACTGAAATTCCATCCTATGAGTCGGTAACTGAAAGTAAAATTGAGTATGCAAAGTGTTTTAAGATGCAGTACGACGAACAAGATCCAATCCGTGGAAAGTCATTAATGCAAAAACACGGAAGACGATACATTGTTCAAAACCCGCCAACAATGCCTCTTGAAAGAGAAAAGTTAGATTGGGTGTTTAACTTATCATACCAAAGAACCTACCACCCATCGTATGAAAAAGCGGGTGGCATCCCAGCAATTCGTGAAGTTAAAAACAGTATTATTAGTGAACGTGGATGTTTTGGTAACTGTTCCTTCTGTTCACTTGCTTTCCACCAAGGACGAATTGTGCACAGCCGTAGTCATGAAAGTATATTAAAAGAAGCTGAACGCATTGTTGAAGATAAGGACTTTAAAGGCTACATCAACGATGTGGGAGGTCCAACAGCCAATTTCAGAAATGCGGCTTGTAAAAAACAGCTTAAACATGGTGCATGTAAACACCGTGACTGTCTGTTCCCCGAACCTTGTCCGAATTTAGATGTGGATCACACAGACTACTTAAATTTACTACGCAAGCTTAGAAAAGTACGTGGGGTAAAAAAGGTATTTGTTAGGTCTGGTTTAAGATATGACTATATGATGGCAGATCAGGATGATACATTCTTTAAGGAACTTTGCGAACACCATGTTAGTGGACAGTTAAAAGTTGCTCCAGAACATATTGATCCTAATGTGTTAAAATATATGGGGAAACCAGGTCGAAAAGTTTATGATGCCTTTACTAAAAAGTACTTTAAAATTTGTAAAGACATTGGTAAAGAGCAGTATTTGGTGCCATATTTAATGTCATCACATCCGGGTTCAACTATGAAGTCAGCAGTAAAGCTAGCTGAATATTTAAGGGATATTGGATACCAGCCTGAGCAAGTTCAAGACTTCTACCCTACACCAGGTACAAAGTCTACTTGTATGTATTATACTGGGATCGATCCTATGACAATGCAAAATGTATATGTACCAAAAACGGGTGAGGAAAAAGCTCTTCAAAGGGCTCTATTACAATTCTCAAAACCGTCAAATAGAAATAAGGTAAAGGATGCTCTAAAAGCTGCTGGCAGAGAAGATTTAATCGGATTTGGAGAACGCTCTTTGATCCGCCCAGACAAAAAGACCAGTGCCCCTAATCGCCATAAAAAACCTAAAAAAAGAGGAAAAAGGTAGAAAATTAAAGGAATAAATAATTTATTATTTTAATTTTTGTAAGTAGGGTATAAACTAGAGTAGAGAACAAATGTAAGGAGTTTTAACCGTGCTATCTAAGGAAAAAATGGCAAGAATTAATGAACTTGCAAAAAAATCAAAATCGGAGGGACTTTCTGCTGAGGAAAAAGTGGAGCAAAAAAAGCTGCGCGATGAATACCTGAGTGTGTTTAGAAAGGGATTCCGTAAAAGATTAGAAAATCTAGAAATTAAGTATGTAGAAGACCTAGAAGAAGAAAACAAAAAGTCTTAGAGGAGGGACGATTATGTCAGATCGACAATATGTCATCTTTAAGCTCGGTGATGAAAAGTATGGCGTAGACATTTCAAATGTAGGTGGAATTACTGAATTTACAAGTATCACAAAGGTGCCAGATGCGCCAACGTACATTGAAGGGATCATCAATCTTAGAGGTGATATCATTCCGATAATCAACCTAAAAACAAGATTTAATATTGCAGCAACTGCAGATGATGCTGATCCAAGAATCATTGTATACAATACAAATGAAAGAGATATTGGTTTTATTGTAGATGATGCGTCTCAAGTACTAAGACTTGAAGGCAAAGATATTGATCCAGCTCCGGCCATTATTACAGGGAAAGATCGCCAGTACATTTCAGGCGTTGGAAAATTTGAAGGTGAAATTATTGTTCTCTTAGACTTTGAAAAGATTTTATCTGAAGAAGAAACTGAACTTCTAGAAGAAATGAACTTAGGAAAAGCTGAATAATTGGTTTTATGTTTAGACATATCGACCACATGTTTGTAACATTTTATATAAATGTTATTACATGTGGTCGTTTTATATTCGTAAATCCACTAATAAATGTAATATTTATAACATGACTTGTTATATTTCAAATTAAAAAGGGGTATAAGGAAACAGTGTGTTCTAAAACATGTGACTTTAGTCCATAAATGTGATGACTTCAACATTACTGGACAACAAATTGCGCAACCTATGATATAATATGCATACTGGAAGAAAATGTACTGAGGTGGGAAATTGGATACTTTCGTAAGTCTAAAACAGTTGGATCAAATACTGGATACAACAGTAGATGCAATTGAAGAAGGAAAAAATGAAATATTTGATCTGTCTGAGAAGGCACAGAAGGACATTATGTCCATTGATACGGAGTATACGATTCTCCAAGCACGTTTAAAGAAGCTTATTGAAGATGTAGATGAGTTAGACGGTCTTGAAAAGAAGAGTAGAAAAAAACTCGCTGAGTTGAGCAAACGTTTTGGTTCATATTCAGAGGAAGAAGTCCGTGAAGCCTATGAACAAGCTCAAGAATTAAGAGTTCGTTTGACGCTTAAAAAACAAGAAGAAAAAGAACTCTTCATGTTACGATCAGCTCTGGAACAGCGTCTTCACGACGCAAAAGACGTCCGTGTTAAAGCTGAAAAATTAACATCGAAGGTTAGTTTTGCTTTAGAATACCTAAAATCAACTATGTCAGAACAACTTGAAGATATGAAAAACAAAAAAGACATTGGGATTAGAATTATACAAGCCCAAGAGAATGAACGTCAGAGAATGTCCCGTGAAATTCACGATGGACCCGCTCAAATGATGGCTAATCTCGTAGTGAAGACAGAATATACTGAACGCCTAATGGATAAGGATTCAGATAAAGCTAAAAAAGAAATGCAGTTTCTAAAAGATAACTTAAGAGATAGCTTAAAGGCCACACGAAAAATTATTTATGATTTGATGCCTATGTCTTTAGATGATTTAGGACTGGTACCAACAATTAAAAAACTGATTGACGATCATGAGAGAAATCATGATATTCGTATAAAATTCAAAAAGGACATCCACTGTGAAATAACAGTTCCTATTATAAATTTGACTGTGTTTAGGGTCATACAAGAAGGATTTAACAATATAGCAAAACACTCAAAATGTAATGAAGCTAGCTTACAACTTAAAATAAGTGATAAAGAAGTATATATACTTATTGAAGATGACGGAGTAGGATTTGATCCATCTGATGTAGGTTCAAGAGCTAGTGTTGAAAGTGGATTTGGTTTATATAACATAAGAGAACGTATTGACTATCTTGAGGGAGAATTTGAAGTTAAAAGTAAACGTGGTAAAGGCACAATACTTTTAGCTAAAATACCTTTGAAAGTTGGGGAGGTTAGGGAGTATGGAAAAAATGATTAAAATACTGATTGCTGATGACCATGCACTCATGAGACAAGGTCTTAAGCAGCTTTTAGAACTGGAAGATGACATTACTGTAATTGGTGACGCTGTTGACGGATTGGATGTACTTGATAAAGTTTCTTCGCTTCAACCAGACTTAGTGTTACTCGACATCAACATGCCTAACATGAATGGTATCCAGGCGCTTAGAAAAATCAAAGAACAAGGCCTTGATACAAAAATTATCATGTTAACTATTCACGACGAACGTGAATACCTACTTGAAACGATTAATCTAGGTGCTGACGGTTATGTTCTTAAAGATGCAGATGCAAACAGTCTGGTGAATGCCATTCGTACAGTAGATGGCGGAACGAACTATATTCACCCAACTTTAGCTTCTGAGTTGGTTCGAGCTTACAAACGCAAAGATGAAGAACCAGAAGAATCAAAACGCAGTAATTTAACACGTAGAGAATTTGAGGTTCTATGTTTAATTGCTGATGGAAATAACAACAAAGAAATTGCTGACAAACTATTTATTAGTGAAAAGACGGTTAAAAATCACGTTTCGAATATCTTTAAGAAGATTCATGTTAATGACCGTACACAGGCTGCAATTTACGCAATTAAGAATAATTTAAAACCATTGTCGTAAGATTCATTACGGAAACTTAAAATCTATATACTTTGAACGGAGCGAGGAAAAGGTTATCATATATATGAGAATCTTTAGCGCTACGAAATAATAACTCATGTTATTATAATTCAGACTAAATTGCGAAATGTGGTGTTTCGCATGAGTTAAGCCCGCTAACTATTAGCGGGCTTTTATATTGTACGTATCACACTAAAGGCATGGTGTGTATAGGAGGAATTTCATTATGGAAGAGAAAAAAACACTTCTACACGACTTTAAAAACGTGTGGGAACAAGCAGACGATGCACAGACTCAAGAAATTTTTGCACTAGGTACAGAATACAAGGGTTTCTTAGACCGCGGAAAGACAGAACGTGAATGTGCAAGAGACATTGTTAGAATGGCTCAAGAGCAAGGATACGTTTCTATTGAATCAGTCATCGACGCTGGTGAAAAACTTGAAGCTGGTAAGAAGATTTATGCATTAAATAGAGATAAGTCAGTTATTTTATTTGTTGTTGGTAAGGAGCCTCTAGAAAAAGGCATGCATATTGTTGGAGGTCACATTGATTCTCCAAGACTTGATCTAAAGCCTTTCCCACTTTACGAAGATAGTGGAATTGCAATGTTCAAAACACACTACTACGGTGGCGTTAGAAAGTACCAGTGGGCTTCACTACCCCTTTCAATGCACGGTGTAGTTATGAATAAAAAAGGTGAGAAAATCAATATCAGCATAGGTGAAGATGCAGACGATCCAGTACTATTTATTACGGATCTACTTCCACACCTTGCTAAAGATCAAAATCAGAAAAAACTTGGTGAAGCTATTACAGGTGAAGGACTGAACCTACTTGTAGGTACAATCCCAGCTACTGATGAAGACAAGAATAAAGTTAAAGCGAATGTAATGCGCATTCTTAATGAGAAGTACGGCATTGAAGAAATTGATTTTACATCTGCTGAGCTTGAAATCGTACCAGCAGGTAAAGCACGTGACGTTGGTTTTGATAGAAGTATGATTTCTGCATACGGTCACGATGATAGAGTTTGCTCATTTGCAGGAGTAAAAGCTATTCTTGAAACTGAAAATCCAACATACACTGCTGTAGGTATGTTCATGGATAAAGAAGAAGTGGGTAGCATGGGTAACACAGGTTCAGAGTCACGTTACTTTGAAAACATGGTTGCTGAACTTATCGCGCTTCAAGTTGAAAACTATAATGATCTACTAATTCGTCGTAGTCTTTCAGCAACAAAAGTACTATCTGCTGACGTTTGCGCTGCATTTGACCCGAACTTCCCAGAAGTTTATGACAAACGTAACACATCCATGTTAGGAAACGGCGTTCAAATTACCAAGTACACAGGTGCTAGAGGTAAAGGTGGCTGCAACGATGCTAACGCTGAGTTTATTTCAGAAGTACGTAACCTATTTGAAGCAAACGATATCGTTTGGCAAATTGGTGAACTTGGTAAAGTTGACCAAGGTGGCGGTGGTACTATCGCATACATCCTTGCAAATGCTGGTGCTGAAGTTGTTGATTGTGGAACACCAATGTTAAGTATGCACGCGCCTTACGAAATTGTTAGTAAAGCAGACGTATACATGACTTACAAAGCTTACAAGGCTTTTATGGATCGCTAATATAGTAAAAGGGGAACTGGCTTATGACCAGTTCCCCTTTTTTATTGTACATGTTTAATTAAACATATAAAGTTAAAAGACATTCGTGAATTATGCTTTTTGACCTTCTAAGATGAAGTTTTTAAAAGCTTCAGATAGGGGGCTTAAAACACGCTTTGTATGATAGACAAAGTAGAAACTTCTGTTGATTGTAAGTTCATCTACTTTTAATATTTTCATCTGTCCGCTCTCAACTTCTTCTTGTATAGCTTTTTTAGAAACAAAACTTAAGCCAAGACCTTTGGCTACAAGACGTTTAATTGTCTCAGTACTCTCTATTTCAGCGACGATGTTAAGTTCGCCTGTGCCAACGCCAGCTGCTTTTAAAGCCTGTTCAACAACAGTTCTTGTACCAGAACCTTCTTCACGCATAATTAAGGGTAAGTCTGCGAGGGCTTTTATTTGAATAGACGGCAGTTTTTCAAAAGTGGATGTAGGTGCAACAAGTACAATTTCGTCATCCATAATTTCGATATAATCTAGTTGTGACCCTTCTTTTCTAGCCCCAACAATACCAAAATCGATCTCACCTAAGTTAAGTTTATCAATTACTTTTTTAGTATCGTATTTCATTAAACTGTATTTTACATCAGGGTATTTGTTACTGAATGCACACATCATATCCGTTAAGTAGTACTGCTCAGGTATGGAACTGGATGCGATCTCAAGAACACCTTCAATTTTACCTTTGTAGGCATTTAAAGAGAAGAAAGCATGATCTCTTTTATTTAGGATACTCACAGCGTACTTAAATAATATCTCACCAGCATTGGTCAGTGTAATATTTTTATTAGTTCTATTAAATAGAGCAGTACCCAGTTCCTTTTCAAGGTTGTGTATATGATTACTGATTGTGGGTTGTGTTAAAAAAAGTTTATCTGCAGCTTTTGAGAAGCTTTTAACCTTAGCGATGGTTACAAAACTCTCTAATTGTTTAAAGTCCATTGTCTACCTCCTGTGGTTAAACAATACGCCGGATGACTATGCATATTGTGAATCTATCTTATAATAGCACTATGTATTTAGATATTCAATAGGGGGTTAAAAAAGTTTAATAGTATAGGATTTACAGATAATCATAATATTGAATACTCTATAATTGTGAACGAATGTAAATAAAGTTTGAATTTATCGCTCAACACATGTTACTAGAGGTGATTTCAGTCTATAATATAAGTATAGAGCATTATAGACTTCTATCAGCGAGGGGGTTCTTTTATGAACAGTCAAAAGCTGCAATATCTTCTGTCACAGGAGGAAGGACCAAAGCTAGATTTTAAAGCAAGTCTCAATTTGAAAACAGCCTCAGGTAAAAAAGAGTTGGCAAAAGACATCATTGCCATAGCAAATAGCCGTGGAGGGCGTGGATATTTAGTTATAGGGGTAGAAGACAAAACCAAAAGAATTGTCGGTGTAGAGCCGGGTGAGTACGATGAAGAACGTATTCAACAAGTCTTAACTCTAAGGTGTGATCCCCCAATAAACATCCGCGTGGAGTACATTGAAGTCGAAACACAGTATGTCTGTATAATAACTGTATTTAGGAGTTTTAAAAAACCACATCAAATGCTTCAGACAGGAGCTTTTTATCTACGTCGTGGTTCGACCACAGATGTAGCAAGACGTAATGAAATAGCAAGTATGTTGCAACGTGGTGGACTCATTAACAACGAACAAATGCCTGTACTGAGTATGGGTTTAGATGTGTATGACAATACACTTGTTAAAAGGTATTTGTCTCGACTAAACTTAGGTGACCAAACAGAAAACTATGGTTTGCTTGCCAACCTAGGTTACATCCACTATGACAGGGATACAGATTCATTTTGCCCAACTATAGGAGGAATTCTCCTCTTTTGTGAGACCCCACAGATATATTTTCCGCATTTAGGAATACGAATAATCGATATGTTGGGCGTCGCAAAAAACACAGTTCACATTCAGGGCAACCTGTTTAAAATGATGGATGAAGCGTCTAAGTATCTTCGGGCGTTAAATGTTAAGTATCCAATTGAAGCCATAGAAGAAGCTATATTTAATGCTGTTCTGCACAGGGATTACTTTGACAATTCGAGAGATATCTTAGTCTATTTATCTCACAAGAAAATCGTCATTAGCAGTCCAGGAGCAATATTTGGACGTGAAAAAGTTAATAATATAGTACATCAGTTTGATTCAAAAAGAAGAAATAATTGGCTCTATCATCAGATGTTAACCCTTGATGAAAAGAGACGTTTTATTAAAATGGGTACGGGTCTTCAGTTTATTAAACAAGAACTTAAACCATATGGTCGTGTCCAAATACTAAACTTAAGAAAAATAGACCTCTTTAAGGTTGTGTTACCTGGTATAGAGGGACTATCGAAAGCGGAGGTAGAAAATGAGCAGGAATAAAAAGATAATGATCGTAGATGATGACACAAACATCTCAGAACTAATGACACTGTATTTAGACAAAGAAGGGTACGAAACACATACCTTCCCTAACGGTCGTGTAGCCTTAAAGGCATTTGGTGAAATTGCTCCTGATCTACTACTTCTAGACATTATGATGCCAGAGATGGACGGATATGAAGTGTTAACTGAAGTCAGAAAATCAAGTAAAGTACCCGTTATTATGGTTACTGCAAAAGGTGAAACCTTTGATAAAGTTTTAGGTCTAGAACTTGGAGCGGATGACTACTTAGTAAAACCTTTTGATCCTAAAGAATTACTGGCTCGTGTTAAGGCTGTTATTCGCCGTTACAGTGATCCTGTTGAAGAAAAAGATGTAGTTGTTGTACCTAACCTATCTATAGACAAGTCAGATTACGTTGTAACATATCATGGTAAAAAGTTAGAGTTGCCGCCAAAAGAGCTGGAACTTCTATACCACCTGGTTAACAATCCAAATCGAGTGTATACACGTGAACAGCTACTTGATAGTATCTGGGGATACGAATACATTGGAGAAACTAGAACTGTAGATGTGCATATCAAAAGACTTCGTGAGAAGTTCCAAGAAGACGACTCATGGGAGATTAAAACAGTTTGGGGCGTAGGGTATAAGTTCCAAATGGAGTAGGATGAAATATAATGAAGAAATTATTATCTAAGTTTACTGCAATTTATCTAGCAGTACTGTTTTTAGGCTATGCCTTCATAACGGTTGGAGTGAATCATTTTTTAACTCGTTCTTTAGTAGAACAGCGGGTGGATGATTTGATTTCAAATGCGGTTGCTTTTCAAGAAAGTTTTTCTGACATTGAAAATGCCAGTATTCCACCAGTTGAACGCATTACCTTATTAAGAAAAGAAATTATGGCCCTGGATAAGTATACAGGTGCTGATATTTGGCTATTAGATAGTCGTGGCAATTATTTAGCAGTTTCAAACGATATCCTTCAGGATATGGATTTATCCATGCTCACCCAAAGTGAATGGGATACAGTCTTTAAAGATGGGCACACCCTTGTTAAAGAAACAAGCATGCAGTCTGTTTATAACGATCAAGTACTACTAGTGGCTTATCCTTTTAAAACGGAAGAAGATGTTCAAACAGCCATGTTTATGAATGTTATGATGCCTGAAATTGAAAAGGCAACCTTTAATATTACAGGGCGTGTATTTATGTCCATGTCAGGTATTGTTCTAATTGCAACGACTGTACTCTTTACCTTTACTAGACAAATTAATCGGGAGTTTAAGGAGTTAAATCATGCTGTAAAAGAAGTTGCCAGTGGTAACTTTGACCAGCAAATTCGAATTAATCGGGAAGATGAGTTAGGAGAACTTGCTAAAAGTTTTAACTATATGTCCCGTGAACTGAGGAAGTTGGAAAACACGAAACAACGATTTATATCCAATCTTTCACATGATTTAAGATCCCCGTTAACATCAATTACTGGGTATATCCGTGCCATTCAAGATGGGACAATCCCACAAGAAAACCAGGGTAGATATTTAGGTATAATCTTGTCTGAAAGTGAAAGATTAAAAAGACTCGTAAATGATATTTTGGAACTGAGTAAACTTCAAAGCGGTCAAATGACGGTTAATAAAACGGACTTTGATATTAATCAAATGGTGTTAGAAGAACTAGACAGATTCGAAAATAGAATCATTGATAAACGCCTAAAACTTCATATTAATCTAAGTGATCAAAAAGTTCTTGCCCATGCAGATGAAGATGCTATGCGTCGTGTTGTTTACAATTTGTTAGACAATGCTCTAAAGTTCATCAATGAAGATGGAGACTTACGCGTAAAATCTGAATTAAAAGGCAATAAATTCTTAATTGGCATTCAAAATACTGGACCAATTATTCCTAAAGAAAAACTGGATACTATTTGGGACAGATTTAACAAACTTGATGATTCAAGGGGTAGAGAAAAGGATTCGTCAGGTCTTGGCCTTGCAATTATCAAAGAGATCATTCGTGCCCACGATGAAAAGATAGAAGTTTATTCTGATGAAAACGTCGGTGTTATGTTTGTATTCTCAGTTGAAACACAGATATTCAAAAATGCGTAACAATGTTTCACACTTTGTTCATACTTTCGTTAAATTACTAAGTTACAATAAGACCATAAGATATGAACTTACCGATATATAAATAAAGATATCGGAGCAAGATAAGGAGGTGTTGTTATGTTTAGGCTTATGCCAAGCAACAAAGACAACGGTTTAGCCAAGAAGAACGATCCTTTTGACAAGTTGTTCGAAAGTTTCTTTAATGACTTTGATGAAGATTTTTTCTCTCCCCTTGGCAACCTCAATGCAAGATTTAATTGTTTTCAGGTTGATGTAATCGACAATGAAGATGCATATATAATTGAGGCTGATTTACCAGGTATGGAAAAAGACAACGTGCAAATTGAGTACGACAATAATTACCTAACAATCATTGCAAAGAGAGATGAAAAAGTCGAAACGGAGAAGGACAACTATATTCGCCGTGAAAGACGTGCTGGAGAATTCAGACGAAGTTTCTACATTGAAAATATTGATATGGAACAAGTAGAAGCATCTTTTACAAATGGCGTGTTAAGGATTAATCTAAAAAAGGTTAAACCAACAGGCGAGAAAAAAATCATTGAGATTAAGTAGTTAATTCAAAAAAAGCGCCGTTGGAAATCAATTGGCGCTTTTGTTGTACAAAAATAACTTGAAATAGTACCAATTGACAGTATTAGAATGACTTAAGACATCCATAGAGAGGAGATACCAATATGGAAGAAAAACATTATAGTATATATGATTTAAGCCTTGTACCAGTAGAACCTAAGAAAAAGAAAAGACCAAAGTTTCTTGTGGGTCTATTAGCTGTTGTACTATTAGTGGGTGCAGGTTTTGGAGTGGGTTACCAAGTTGCCCCAAGCCAGCCTGTCAATTCAGTTCAGTTTTACGAAGCATCAACATCTGCGGCAGACAGCATTGAACCTATCGGTTATGATGGAAAAGAAAAATCTGTGGTTGAAATCGTAGAGACTGTCGGACCTTCTGTAGTGGGTATTACAAGTAAAGTTCAGTACCGAGACTTTTTTAATAATCTACAAGTAAGTGAAGGTGCTGGGTCGGGTGTTATATTTAATATAGATACAGAGTATGTGTATATCATGACCAACAACCATGTAGTTGCAGATGCAAGTGAACTACTCATTGAACTTTCTGAAGAGAGTATGGTAGATGCAGAGGTTGTTGGAAGAGATCCTATGACGGACTTAGCTATTATAAAAGCAAAACGTGCTGATATCCCCCTAGAAAACATGTCGACCCTTAAACCAGTGGTACTTGGGGATTCAGATAAAGTTATGGTGGGTGAAACTGCGATAGCGATTGGGAATCCTCTCGGTTACAATAAGACGGTGACTGTGGGTGTTATAAGCGCCATTGGACGAGAAGTATCACAAAATACATTAGCTATGCTTCAAACCGATGCAGCTATTAACCCTGGTAATAGTGGTGGTGCTTTAGTTAACAACAGGGGTGAAGTGATTGGTATTAACTCTGTGAAAATTTCAGATACAAGTGTTGAAGGCATTGGATTCGCCATCCCGATAAACGAAGCTAAACCTATTGTAAGCCAAATCATCCAAAATGGCTATGTTTCAAGACCCTTCCTCGGAGTTTCGGGACAAACAGTAGATGACCAGTTGAGTGAAATTTACAGTTTACCCGTGGGCGTATATGTTGCAAATGTAGTAGCGGGTGCACCAGCTGAAAAAGCGGGTGTTGAAAGCGGTGATGTAATTATAGCAGTTAATGATACAGAGACATTTACATGGGAAGACATGACAGGTGAGCTTCAAAAGTACTCAGTTGGAGATACCGTTAAACTAACTATTGTAAGAAAGGGTCCTGTAAAAGTTGAAATAGATGTAACTTTAGCAGACAGAAATGATTATTAATATTTATAAAGCTGTTAAAAGAAAACGCGTGTACAAGGTTAAATTGTACACGCGTTTAAAGTTTCTGTGACGAAACTATTTAATAGTTTTTAGTGGAATCTATGTTACGCTTTACCTTCACGATGACGAAGTGCACCACAGCTAATGGCTGTTAAAGGAATAGCGCTTACAATACCAATACTGCCTGCAAAGGCTCGTACCAACTCAGTTGCAATAACATCCATGTTCATGATTTCAACCATTGTTAGTTTAAATGCAATAAACAGGAGCATCATTTGAAGGGCGCCACCTGTGTAGGCTAATATTAGGGTGTTTGACATGGACCCCATTACATCACGACCAACGTTCATGCCAGAACGAATTAGATCTTTGGTTTTGATTTCTGGGTGAACTGCTTCAACTTCAAACATAGCGGAAGCAACCGACAAGGTAACATCCATAATTGCGCCAAGCGCACCAATCAAGATACCTGCAAATAATATGCCTTTGAAATCCAGCGTTACCGATTGTGGCAAGTAGGCGAGAAGCTGAGCGTCTTCACCAGATAGTCCCGTTAAACTAGACATAGAACCGATGATGTATGCAAAAATACCACCTACAAGAAGTCCACCAACTGTACCAATTAGGGCACTGTATGTTTTTCTATTGTTACCACTGATTAATAAAAATGTGATGACAGTAGATAAAATAGAAACAAGGAGTGAAACCCAAATTGGGCTGTGTCCATTTAAAATGAGCGGTAACAAAATAAAGTAAATAAGAAGACCAGTTACAACCAAAGATATTACAGAATTGAGGCCCTTTCGACCTCCAATGGCAATTAACATCAGCAAGAAGACTGTGATCATGAAGTAGATTGGACCATCACGACCTTTTTCATAAACTTGGATATTTTCCACATTGCCGTCCTCATCGTCTGTAACGCGAAGAAGTGCAGTATCTCCTTGTTTGAATATCAACTTATATGGATTAACCATCTCCACTGTATTACGTACATGGAAGACTTCACCTTTGTGTGGACCAGACTTAAGTTGAACCCTAAGTTGTTGGTAACGTACATCCAAAAATTTAGGGGTGTCTGGTTTGTCGACATCTAAGTCATCGAAAGTAATTTCGATGACGTCTGCTTTAATGACTGTATAGGTAGGTTCTTCAGTCAATTCCTCATAATATGCGTCTCTTGATTCTTCATCTGTTGCATGAACTGTTATTGTACTCACTGCAAATATAAGCAGAACAAGCAAAAAACAGACACATGTAGATCTTTTATTTTTTAGATTTAGTTTATATATAAAGTTCATAATTTTACCTCAGTAGACTCAAATTGGGACAAAGAAGGCCGCCTTGTAGGATCATATGACCCCACACGGCGGCTTTTTACTTCCTTTAGGCTTCTAAAAACACGTTACTATTTAGCTGGAACTTTCAGAGTAGCGCCTTCGAAAATCATGTTTGGATTATCGATGTTGTTCATTTCAGCAATCTTCTCGAAAGTTGTGTTGTATGCTTTAGCGATTTTCCAAAGCATATCGTCAGCTTTAACAACGTAAGTTGTGTAGTTCATTGGCTTAGCAGCAACTTTCATAGACTTTACAGGCTCTGGAAGTAGTGTGCCACCATCTTTAATAGCATTTACAAATACGTCACGAATTGGTACATATGTCTCAACAATGTTTTCAGCGTTAGAGAAGTCATACTTGTCACCACCGAAGAACATAAAGTCGTTTGCAACACATGAGTAAAGCTTATCGTCTTCAATTTCAGTGCCATCAGCTAGTTTAACGCTAACAACTCTGTTTTCAAACTCAGCATTTGGATCGTATTCAACCATTAGACCGTAGAATGAACCATCACGGATGTCAGGGTTCAGAATACCATGATCAACTGCTTTCTTTAGATCAGCACCAGGCAGATCGAAAGAAATCATTAGGTTGTCGTAAGGCATGATTTCGTACATGTCACCCATAGTGATATCGCCAGCGTACATAGAACGTCTTAGGCCACCACCATTTTGAAGACCGATTTGTACATCAGCAGCTTCAGCCATAACTTTTGTAGCCCATTGACCAAGAACTGTAACGTTGTCACCTTCGTGAGAGAACTCAGCACCAGCGACGCCAAGCTTTTCGTTTAGGATTGGACCAAGTTCAACTTCGTAAGCATCAATTTTAGCTACAGAAGCAGGGTCAGCGATAATGTCATTCTTAGTCTTATATACGTTGTCTACAGAAGCTGTAATGTCAGCTACCTTGCCAGCGTCATCAAGATTGATAGAAAGCATACCGATTGAACGACCGTACTTGTAAGCTTGTACAACAGGAACGCCGTTTACTTTACCAGCAACAGTTTTGTGGCTGTGTGCAGAAACAACAGCATCAACACCTTCAACGTTGTTAGCTACAAGAGCTGCAGTACCAGTGATTTCTTGTGTATCACGGTCTTGCTTAGAATCAAGGTGAGTAAGAGCGATAATTACATCTGGAGTACCTTCTTCAGCTTTACCAGCTTTAAGGAAGTCAACCCAGATTTGAGCTGCCTCAACTGCATCTTTGAAATCAACGTCTTCAACGTTTTCTTTTGCAGTCAGAGTAGCAGTGTCAGGGTGAGCTAGACCGATGAATGCAATCTTCAGACCAGCTTTTTCTTCGAACATGTAAGGCTTAGCCCATTCGACAGGTTCTTGTGTTGTTTTATCGTAAATGTTTGAAGCAAGGTATGTAAAGTTACCATCTTGCGCCCATTTTTCGATAAGTTCAACACCCCAGTCAAACTCGTGGTTACCTACAGCAGAAGCTGTAAGATCAAGAGCCTTAAACATTTCTGTTACAGGAGCACCGTGCGTAAGGTTAGACATTGCAGTACCTTGGTAGTTATCTCCACCAGATACAACTAGCGTGTTAGGATTAGCAGTTCTGTGAGCGTTCACATAGCCAACCATCTTTGCCATACCAATGTTCTTACCCCAGTCGCGAACGTCTTCAGCAACGTTACCGTGGAAATCGTTAAATGTAAGGATATCGACACGGTTCTCAATAACTTCAGTAGCCACTGCTGCCATCTCAGTTGATGTAGTAGTCGCTTCACCTTCAGCAAATGTGAAAGGCATAGAAAGGACTGAAGTCATGATCAGAGTTAGAACGAGAGCTAGACTCATTCTTCTTTTCATTTGTAAATCCCCCTTGAGCGAGTATCTTAACTAGTAAAATACTCATTTCTATGTGTGTATAAGAAGCCTTCTTCTATTTTGCATGAACAATCGTAAAAAAACAAGTGTAATACTTTACAAAAATACTCAATTTGAATGAAAAACACAATCAGGACTGTGTGTCAGTTCGACATAAATCGATCATGTTAGTGATATATATTCCGAATTTTGGAAAAGACCATTTCTTATTCGTAACCACATTGTAACTCCAATTCATATACAGTCAACTAACCAAATGGTAAAATGACTATATAAGTTAAAGAAAGCCTAGTACAAGGATAGGTGACAACAAGAAGGAGAAAGTATGAGAAAAATTCTAATTCTTTCCTGTGTCTCCATGATGATTTTTACGGCGTGTGTTTCGAGTGAAAAAGGCGCCTCCAATATAAATGAAAAAAACATAAATCAGGAGACCGGTTCAGAAGTAAAAAAAGATAAAAATTTGATCTTGGATTCCAATGAGGAAGATTTAAGTTCAAATGATAATATAAATGAAACTATTAATATTGATTCAGTAATAGTCAACTTAAAAAATGAAAGAGGGTATTATCAAGACCTGGTACATGTACCAGCTATCGATGAAGTTTTGTTTCAAATTGGTATGCCAATAACTGAAGATAAACTTAAGTCCATAGAGGACCAAGAAATAAGGTCTAAGCTAAAAGAAATTCTTAGCCAAGGATTTAAAATAACAGATGAACAAGAATATTTTGGTGTTCAAATTGATTATGAAAAATTAATGAAACTTAGCGTGAATAATAAGGGTCCAGGACGTGATTTTATTGAGTTGAATTACTATTTTGATGAGTTTGACTATAGAATAACTAGGAATGAACCTGTAAACATGGATGAAATGGTTTCAATGATTATTAGAATTGAAGATCATTTTACAAAATGGCCTGGGTCTAAGTATAACTCTGAGCTAAACAAGCTATATAAAAACCAATTATTGTTCTATTTTTTAGGCAGTGATAGCTATGAAGTCTTTGATTATGAAACTAATAAAATGTATGCATCTAGATATGAACTCATCAAAAAACATTTGCAGTTGTATACCAAGTCTGAGCTTGCGCAAATTGGAATGCAGTACCTGCTAACATTGGAGAGCCATGAACATAGTTATCACCCAGTTTATATTCAAATCATCAATAACTTCAAACGATTTGGTCTGGAATCAGATTTAGAACTGTCTGAAGTAAAACTCTTAGACAACAGTAAAAGTGTATTTTTGCCTGAGATTTCAGGTCATACAAACTACACAATCCAAGAAAGTATTAACCAGATTTTAAAAAATGAAGTTGATAATATTATGAAGTCTACAGGTTTTAGTCCAACATCTGACGGAACCTTCTACTTTAATACGTATATCTATACGGCAAACCCACAAACACTTAGTATTGAATGTATGGGTTCACATAATCTGAAAGACTGGACCCTTGATAAAACAGCTTCGAGCACATTGACATTCAATTTAAACACTGGGGAGCCAATGCGCCTGGAAGGGTATTTTGATCAAGACTTAAAGAAGCTAGAAAACTGGTTGCTACCAGTAATAAACGACGAGTTTAATAAATACTTTGGTGAGTATGCCATGTTAAGCTCCTTAGATGGAGTTCAGTATTTAGTTTTGGAGGATGCCCTATTGATTATTGGGACAGACCCAACTCATCGAGCTTATATACCAAGATGGATATTAAAAGATTATGTTGATGTAGAGACGATATTTAAGTAGGGCAACATGTGTATGATTAGTAAATTACATGGAGGGGAAGATATGCACAGTCTAGATAAACTCGTGATTTTATGGACCAATGGTGATCCTGTAACAGCGGAAAAAATGGTGTTTATGTATGCACTTAACGCTATAAAACGCGCATGGTGGCATGAGTTAACCGTAATTATATGGGGAGGCTCAACCGCTTTGGTTAAAGAAAGTCAAATGGCACAAGACCATATTGTAGCTATGGTTGAAGCGGGAGTAGAAGTTGTTGCCTGTAAAGCATGTGCTGATAGTCTGGACGCATCTGAAACTTTAGAGGGGCTTGGTGTCAAAGTTAAATATATGGGTGAACCATTAACAGAGTACTTAAAACTTGACTATAAAATCCTAACAATTTAAGCTAAAATCGACTTGTTTAAAGCTTCTTAGCTGTTTAGCTTGCAATTTGTTATGATTTCAATTAAAATGAGATCGAACATACGTTTGCGGCTGAATAGGAGGTGGATGATTTCAAGTTTAAAGGACATGCATTATTTGGTCTTGCATGCGCGTTTGCGGTTTCCTTTTTAACGGGGGTAACGCTTAATGCTTCCCACATTTTTGGAATCCTCATTGGGGTAATGTTGCCAGATATGGATCATCCCCAATCTAAGATAAACTATAAACTACTTAAGTTTAATAATAGGCTGTGGAAATTGGTCTTCTACTTAACTGTAGGATTTATTGCACTGGCTTATGGACTTGAGAATAATCATAGTACTAGTTTTTTAGGTATAGCGCTCATGTGGACTGGCGTCTCCGCCCACAGAACTTTTACACATAGTGTATTAGGGGCTGTGCTGTTCAGTACAGCGTTTATAAAACTTGCTCCAGTCTTTGGAGATAACGCATTTATCGCTGCACTAATTTTCGGATATTGGAGTCATTTGCTTAGTGACAGTGTCACGAAAGCGGGCATAGTTTGGACTTATCCGATTATGCAAGATGGATAAAAACTACATATAAATTGAAACAGCCAAGGTAATTTTCCCTTGGCTGTTTTTATTGAAAACTATTTCTTATACGCATATAAGAGCATGTGTATAGCCTAGTTGTCTGAACGCATCCACTGTGAATAATTCCATGATCCGATAGTAGTTTGGCTATAGGAATAGTATTTTGATTTGAACAAGCTTTCGACGATTGTCCGTTTGTGTCCACAATTGTCCAAATAAGTCTTGACTGTCCAATGTGTCTATGTTAATGTGTACTTAAGAAGGGATGATTTAAATGGAAGAAAAATTCTATTCAGTAGATGAAGCGGCTGACAAAATAGGTGTACACCCTAAAACGGTTAGACGTTATATATTCAGTGGTAAACTAGAGGCCTTAAAAGTTGGCGGTCAGTGGCGTGTGTATGAAGAAGCTATGGACAAGTTCATGAAAACAGGAACCGAATGCAATCATACTCATGATGGTGGTCAAGTCTCAAGTGACGACTTCTGTGTTTTTATGGATTCAAACTATTTTGACTCAGAAGACACTGTACAAATTTGTACAATTGTGGACTATTATGTCGAAGAAAAAAAAGATGTTACACCTATGGTGAATTCTTTAATGGAAGTTATGCATAACTTTGATGATGAAAGTAGTGCATCCAGATTTAACTATGTGTATGATCGTGCAGATAAAAAAGCCAGATTTGTGTTTTGGGGTAGCCCAACAATGATAGAAAAAATGGTTGGTGCATTAAAGCCATTTGAGTCCATTAGAAAATAACTGCATAGGAGATGAAAATATGCAAAGAATAGAAACATACCGTGTTGATGGCATGACTTGTGCTGCCTGCTCAAGCGCAGTTGAACGCATTACAGGTAAACTTGAAGGTGTTGATTCAGTAAGTGTGAACCTTGCTACAGGGAAAATGAATGTTACATTTGACGAGTCCCTTGTTACAGAAGAAACCATATTTAAGAAAATAGAAAAAGCAGGATACCAACCTAGCCAAGATGTGACTTTAAAAGAAATTATCATACCAGTCGAAGGTATGACATGATCAGCATGTTATGCAGCCGTGGAACGGTCTGTTAAAAAGTTAGACGGAGTTGAAGCTGTAAGTGTAAATGGTGTGACAAATAAGGCAACTATTTCTTATAACACAAAAACACTCAGGGTATCCCAGCTTAAACAAGCAATTAAAAAAGCTGGATATACACCTTTGGACATTGAAAAAGAAAACACTTCTAAAACTGTAGAAGAAAACAAGCAAAAAGCAGATAGCTCATGGATGCGATTCAAAGTGGCAATTGGATTCGCAATTCCTCTGCTTTATGTAGCAATGGGTCACATGATGGGATTACCTATACCTGGCATTATCGATCCAATGCATAATCCACTTAATTTTGCTTTAATTCAACTTGTTTTGGTTATTCCTATAATGTTAGCTGGATCTAAGTTCTATACAATGGGCTTTAGAACGCTATTGTCTGGGCATCCAAATATGGATTCGCTAATTGCAGTTGGAACAAGTGCAGCCTTTATTTATGGGCTGGTTGCAATCTTTGAGATTTCAATAGGCAATGTTGAATGGGTAATGGACCTATATTTTGAAACAGCAGGTGTTATTATAGCTCTAATCATGTTAGGGAAATCTCTAGAGTCTCGATCCAAAGGAAGAACCTCAGAGGCTATACAAAAACTTATAGGCATGCAACCTAAAGAAGCTATAGTATTACATGGTAAAGAAGAAATTAGGATTCCTATTGAAGAAGTTGAAGCGGGAGATATTGTACTTGTTAAACCTGGTGACCGTCTTCCTGTAGATGGGGAAGTTATCGATGGTCGTAGTTCTGTAGATGAATCTATGTTAACAGGGGAAAGTATACCTGTTGAAAAGACTGTTGGTGACAAAGTTGCTGCAGCTACGGTAAACAAAAATGGTATGTTAAAAGTACAAACCATTGGTGTAGGTGAAGATACAGCCTTAGCAAAAATTATTCATATGGTAGAACAAGCTCAGGGATCAAAGGCACCAATTGCAAGACTTGCTGATATTATTTCAGGGTATTTTGTACCTGTAGTTATTGTCTTAGCACTTTTAGCTGGTGGTGTATGGTGGTTTGCTACTCAAGATATTAGTTTTGCCTTACGTATTTTTATATCGGTACTAGTCATTGCTTGTCCTTGTGCACTTGGACTGGCAACTCCAACAGCAATTATGGTTGGAACGGGCAAAGGGGCTGAAAATGGCGTACTCATTAAAAGTGGTGTTGCCTTAGAATCGGCTCACAAAATTGATGCAATTGTGTTTGACAAAACAGGTACTATTACTGAAGGTAAACCAAAGGTGACGGATATTGTTACAGCTGAAGGTTTTACAAAAGATGAAATTCTTCAACTGGTTGCATCAGCTGAAAAGGCTTCTGAGCATCCACTGGGTGAGGCTATTGTTGAAGCAGCACAAGAAGCGAAACTAGAATTTTATGAAGTTACTGATTTTGAAGCAATACCTGGGCACGGAATACAGACAATGGTAAATGGCATTGAAGTTGTAATTGGTAATGAAAAAATGTTATCGGAGTATGTGATTGAAAGTGCTTTAATGGAGAAATCTCACGAACTTGCTGGTCAAGGCAAAACACCGATGTTTGTAGCAATTAATAAAACATTTGCTGGGGTGATTGCAGTAGCAGATACAGTCAAACCTTCAAGTAAAGAAGCTGTTAGACGATTAAAAGACTTAGGCATTCGTGTAGCCATGATCACTGGTGACCATAGAACAACTGCAAATGCAATCGCAAATGAAGTTGGAATTGATATGGTGCTTTCAGAAGTCCTTCCAGAAGATAAGGCTGAGGAAGTTAAGAAACTTCAAAATCAAAACTTAAAAGTTGCAATGGTTGGAGACGGTATAAATGATGCACCAGCACTAGCACAGTCTGATGTTGGTATTGCAATTGGGTCCGGTACAGACGTTGCAATGGAGAGTGCAGATGTTGTTTTAATGAAAAGTGACATTGAAGACGTTGTAACAGCGATCGAACTGAGTAAAGCAACTATAAGAAATATAAAGCAAAACCTGTTTTGGGCATTTTTCTACAATACAGCTGGCATTCCACTTGCAGCAGGTGTATTCTATGCCCTAGGTGGACCACTAATGAGTCCTATGTTTGCAGCGGCGGCAATGTCATTCTCTTCTGTTTCAGTAGTGACAAATGCACTTCGACTAAGAAGATTTAAACCGAGTCATAAACAAGCTTAAATAGCGTAAAAGATATAAAAAAGGAGAAGTAAAATGAAAAAGACAATTTTTATTGAAGGTATGAGCTGTAACCATTGTAAAATGAGAGTTGAAAACACATTAAATGAGTTAGATGGTGTAACGAGTGCAGTTGTACAGTTAGACAATAAACTTGCTGAAGTAGAGTTTAGTGCAGAAATTTCAAATGAAGTTTTAACTGAAGCAATCGACGATATTGGTTTTGATGTAACAAAAATCGAGGGCTAACATTGTAGTTAGGAGATGATTTTATGAACATCACAATTGATAAAATGGTTGTAGAACATATGAATCAAAAAGGCAAAACAAACCTTACTTTGATCCTTCGCAGAAGCGGTGGTGGCTGATGCGGTGTCATTGAGGTCCCGGAAGTGGAACTCCGTGCGCCGGCGGCGCTCGTGGAATATAACCAGTATGAAGTAGAAGGCATGAATGTATTTATCCATAAGAGAATTAAGGCAGTGAATTCTGGACTTAAGTTCCATATGAGAAAAGTATTTTTCATGAAGAACGTTGTTGTGGATGGTGTTAGACCAGCTGGATTGTAATATTAAAAAAATGAGCTGCATTAGAGTTTGACTATTTAGTCACTCTAATGCAGCTCATTTCAATTTCATTCAAGTGGATTTAAGAAATCAAGTTTAGTTCCACTACTTACTTTATGTATAAGTATATTAGAATCTTAGGACTTCCAGAACTTTGGTGTAAGTATCGCTAGGACAGTAAAGAGTTCTAGTCGACCAAGTAACATGAAGAAGGATAAAAGGAGTTTAGCGGGCGCAGAGAATCCAGCATAAGTAGATGTTGGGCCAACAAAACCAAATCCAGGTCCAATGTTACCAAGGGTTGCAGCGACGGCACTACCTGCACCAAGAAGTCCAATACCTTCTAATGAAATCAGTATAGTACCAATAATGAATATCATCATGTATAGCATAAAGAAACTAGCAATATTCATTAGAGTATCATCTGCTACCGATTGTTTATTAATTTTTACTGTCACAACCGATCGAGGGTGAAGTATTTTTGTGAACTCCCTTTGAACTAGCTTAATTAGAGCTAGAATTCTAACAACTTTTATAGAGCCACCTGTTGATCCTGCACTCCCTCCAACAAACATTAACATAAAGAGGATTGCTTTAGAGAAGGTGCTCCACTGTTCGTAATCAAAGGAGGTATAGCCTGTAGTCGTCATTAATGAGGACACTTGAAAGAGGGCATGTTGGAAAGCTTCAAAGATATTATTGTATAAAGTCATATTTGTGTTAATAGTTATGGCTAACACGGTTACTGCAATTATACCAAGATACAGTCGAAGTTCACTATTTTGATAAACGTCTTTCCATTTTCCTCTATAAATATCGTAATAAAGTGAAAAGTTGACACCAGACATAATCATGAATATTGAAATAACCATAAATATGTATGGACTATTAAAACCTCCAACACTAGCGTTGCGTGTGGAGAAACCACCTGTACCCAAGGTACCAAAAGTATGTATTGCAGATTCATAAGCAGACATACCACCCAGCATAAGTAAGACGAACTCTGCAATTGTTATGATGATGTAAGCTGTGTATAGAATTTTAGCAGTATCTTTAATTCTAGGCACGATACGTTCTGCAACGGGTCCTGGACTTTCTGCTTTGAATATATGAAATCCACCTGAACCAAGCACGCGGAGGATCGCAACCGCCACAACAAGTATTCCCATTCCACCTATCCAGTGGGTAAATGAACGCCAAAACAAAATTCCTTTTGGTAGGACTTCAATATCTGTAATGATGGTAGCACCAGTTGTTGTGAAGCCAGAAACAGTTTCAAAAAATGCATCAACAAATGTAGGGACACTACCAGACAAGTAAAAAGGTAATGCTCCAAATACAGATGCGAAAAACCAACCCAGTGTAACAATGGCAAGGCCTTCTCGTGTTTTTATTGTTTCAGTACTACTAGAATTAGAATAAATGAGTACCAGTCCAAATAGAGTAGTTGCAATGATGCTAGTTATAAAAGGGACTACATCACTTTGGCCTGTTACAAGTGCAATTAGAAATGGAGGAATCATACCGAGCGCGATAATCAACATCAAAAATCCAAGTACCTTGAAGACTATACGATGTTTCATTATCGACCATCCTTTAGACGGAAGAATGTTTCGAGTGCAGGAACTTCACTGAGCAGTGAGAACACAACTATTCGATCGCCATTTTGGATTTTCGAGTCACCATTTGGTACATGAACTTTACCTTTATGAACTATAGCGCCGATGATAATTCCTTTAGGTAGGTTTAAGTCTTTTAGTGGTTTATTAATGATAGACAAGTTTTTAGACGCTACGATTTCTGTTACTTCCGCTTGACCATCTAGGAGTAAAGAAACAGAGATAACACGTCCACCACGTATGTATTTTAGTATATCGCTGGCAGTAATATTTACAGGATTTATTGCCATATCAATGCCGAGTTTTTCAATTATATGTACATAAGATTGTCTGGAAATTTTGGCTATGACCTTACTAATCTCCAACTGTTTAGCTCGAAGAGACATAAACAAGTTTTCTTCATCAAAACCTGTTACACCAACAAATGCATCCATTTCTTCAAGGTTTTCTTCTTCAAGAAGGTCAATATCTGTACCTTCACCATGAATGACAAGTACATTGTCTGGAAGTTCTTCTGAAAGCTCTTTACATCTTTCTAAGTTGGATTCAATAATTTTGACGCGAATGTTCTTTTCAGCCAATGCTTGTGCAAGGTAAAAACCAATTTTACTTCCGCCAAGGATCATAGCTTTTTTGATGTGTTTAGCTTCAATAGATGTTTTAAGTAGATCGCCAATGGTTTTGATTTTGTTCTTTTGACCCATGGTGTAGAGAATGTCATTTTCCCTTAGAATAGTGTCGCCATTTGGAATGATAATATCTCCCTTTCGAGAAATTGCAACGATAACCAACTCGTCAAATAAATGAAGGTCTTTTATAGATTTGTTAACGAACTCAGTTAAATTTCGAATGTTAAAGTTAACTACAGAAACTCTGCCTTTGGCATACTCGTCAAAGTAGAATGTGTAACTTTCCATAAGGTAACGCATGATTTCATTTGCTGTTGCTTGCTCAGGATTAATAACATGATCGATATTGTATAAATTCTTCATGTATTCGAGCTGTGAAGCATATCCTGGGTTTCTTACACGGGCAACCGTGCGTTTACATCCGAGTTTTTTTGCCATGGAACTTATTAGTACATTTGTTTCATCGTTACTTGTAACAGCAATAGCTAGGTCGTATGTATGGATATTTAACTCTTCTAAAATATCTTTTCTAGCTCCATTAGCTGTCACCGTTAGAACATCCATATGAACTTTTAAACGTTCCATAATTGTGGGGTTGTTATCCACAAGTGTGATTTCTATTTCGCCATTAAGCATCGCAGAGGCTAGTTTTTTTCCAAGCTTTCCTGCACCAATAATCATTACTTTCATTAATAATCACACCTTCCAGACTCTTTTGTCTAACTGCATTCTATAGGAATGCAGTGGTGGTAGCAATGTAATACACATAAATACTAGATATGTCTTTGTTTAGTAAAGTTTAAAGTGTTTTGACTTTACATTCTTAGTTTATGTTCACTCTTCTTGGAATGGGGTATAAATATAAAGTGGTACAGATTGGAGGGATCACAGTGAAGGGGAAAATTATCCTCAAACAAGGTGACATTACACATGAGCATGTTGACGTAATTGTAAATGCAGCAAATATGAAACTCATGGGTGGCGGGGGTGTTGATGGTGCTATTCACATGGCTGGAGGCCCTAAAATTCTTGAGGAGTGTAAGAGCCATATTGACTCTTATGGAGAATGTCCTACAGGTGATGCAGTAATGACAACGGGTGGTGATTTACCATCAAAGTTTGTGATTCATACCGTTGGGCCTGTCTGGCATGGTGGCAGATTTGGTGAGAACCAGTTGCTTCACGATTGCTACACCAATAGTCTACTTATGGCGGACCACCACAATCTACACTCAGTTGCCTTTCCAAACATCAGTACAGGCGTATATGGATATCCCAAAGATGAGGCGGCGCAAGTTGCTATAGAAGCTGTTAAAGCGTATATGGATAGCCATGAAGGTGTAGAAGAAGTTGTATTTGTATGCTATTCTGAAGATAATTACAAGTTATATGAAGAAATACTAAGACAAAATCATCTTATTTAAGATATTAGGGTATGCTAATGCATACCCTGTTTTATTGTACGTGTACAACTTGGTGCATGCTGCAACGAGCAGCTATGCACCCTGGTTGTACAAGTACAACTTGGTGTATGCTGCAATAAGCAGCTATGCACCCTGGTTGTACAAGTACAACTTGGTGTATGCTGTAATAAGCAGCTATGCACCCTGGTTGTACGAGTACAACTTGGTGTATGCTGCAACGAGCAGCTATGCACTCTTGATGTACAAGTACAACATGGATTGGAGTTATAATGAGTGAGTTTACAAGTAAAACTATAAAAATAATTAAAGCTATACCTGAGGGACGCGTCGCAACATATGGACAAATTGCTGGTCTTGCAGGTCATCCAAGAGCACCTCGTCAAGTTGCAGGGATGTTAAAAAGATACTCAGAAAAGTATAACTTGCCATGGCATAGGGTGATCAGTAGTAAAGGGATTGTATCTATTAAAGATCCTCTTGCTAAACTAGAACAGGCTGAAAGATTACGTGAGGAAGGTGTAGAAGTGTCTACCTCCTTTGAAGTGGATCTCAAACGGTTTGGGTGGAAAGTGGACCGTTTTGATGCGTGATTAATGGGTATACTTGTTATATCTCTACTTTGAGATAAATCAAATTGAGAGAAACAAAGGTGATGCCCATGAAAAAGAAAGTAAATGTATTTGAAGACGTCGATTTGCGATTAGTTGTTATTCTGTCAAGGTTAAGTGCTGTCTTAACAGAAGGCTTATTTAACAGCATAAAGAAAATCGGATTACATCCGACAGAATTTGCACTACTTGAAGTCATTTACCATAAAGGTCCCCAACCCATTCAAAAGATTGGTGAAAAGATTTTAATTACAAGTGGGAACATGACATATGTTGCTGATAAATTAGAGAAAAAGGGTTATGTTTATAGAGAAAACCATCCAAGTGACAGAAGGGTGACTTTATTAAATTTAACACCGAAAGGCAAAAATGTTATGGATGAAGCCTTTCCTAAACATTTTGAGCATATTCAGTCCATGTTAAGTGGTCTCTCAGACAGTGAGAAAGAAGTTTTACTGGATCTTTCTAAAAAATTAGGAAAGAGCATTGAGCAAAAAAATAAGAAGTAGAATGTTTTCTCTAGATTTTATAACCGACTGTTGACCCAGTCGGTTTATTGTTTGAATAAGTATAAGGTGACCTATGTGTGGTGGTGATGTGTTCTTTCTTACAAACACAGTACTCAGGAGAAAATGAATAGGTAAAAGACTCAAGTGGCTTGAAATCAACAATAAAAAGTCTTAAACTCATGAGTAAGTGTTTTTAAGTCTAAACCGTGAACAATTCGTGAACCTTTCCCAAATCATAATAGTTTGCAGTGATTTGGTGGTAAAATATGAATAGAGATACAAAGAACAACGGAATTATCCTAGTAAGAAAAGAGGTTGATATATATGAAATTATGTTCTAGATGTAATAAAAATATCGCAATGATATACATGAATAAAATGGAGAATGGTAAAGAGTCAGTTGAGCAACTTTGTATAAAATGTGCTAAGGAACTTGGCGTTCCAGGTATTGATAACTTATTAAAACAAACCGGTATGGAAGAAGATGAACTAAACCATATGATGGAACATATGAATGATATGTTTGAAGGTATGGACCCAGACCAAATGAATGTTTCAGATTTAATGGGTATGATGAATGGTATGGAAGGGCTTGAAGGTTTTGAATCTGATGACTTTGAAGAGTATGATGAGCCACAAGATTCCTTAGGTGAAATAGATGAAGATAAATCAGCTATTCACTCTGAGGATGATACATCTGACCCCAAAAAGAAAAAGAAGAAAAAACGTATGGGTAAAAAGAAACATCTAGACACTTATGGCACTAATTTAACGGACAAAGCAAAAAATGGTGAAATTGACCGTATTATTGGCAGACAACGTGAAATTGACCGTATGGTCCAAATTTTAAATAGACGGACAAAAAATAATCCTGTTCTGATTGGTGAACCAGGAGTAGGTAAAACAGCCATTGCGGAAGGACTAGCACTTCGTATTGCAGAAAAACAAGTGCCAGCAAAATTATTTAGCGCAGAAGTTTATTTACTTGATATGACTGCAATAGTAGCTGGGACTCAGTTTAGAGGCCAGTTTGAAGGACGTATTAAAGCTATTATTGACGAAGCTAGAGAACGTGGAAACGTGATACTTGTCATTGACGAACTTCACAATATCGTAGGTGCAGGTGACCTTCAAGGTGGTGCAATGAATGCGGCTAACATCTTAAAACCTGCGCTTGCACGTGGAGCCGTACAGATTATTGGTGCTACAACACTTGAAGAGTACCGAAAGCATATTGAAAAAGATGCTGCACTCGAAAGACGATTCCAACCAATTATCGTAGACGAGCCAACACCTGAAGAATCTGTAGAGATTTTGAAGGGCATTAAAAGTTACTACGAAGACTACCATAAAGTCATGATTTCAGATGACGTAATTGATGCGTGTGTACGTCTAAGTGATAGGTACATCCGAGACCGTTACCTTCCAGATAAAGCGATTGATGTTATGGATGAAGCGGGATCGAGAGCAAACTTAAAGAATAAAGGTCTTGTAGAACTAGCCGCGCTAAAAGATGATCTGGTTAAAATTAGACAAGAAAAAATCCATGCTGCAGATCTTGAGGATTATGAACGTTCTGCAGATTTGAAAATGGAAGAAATAACACTTGAAGACAAAATTCAGAAGTTAGAAGAAGCAGCTACACATGTTGAAATTGTTATTGAAGACATCGCTTATGTCATTGAAGCTTGGACTAAAATTCCTGTTCAAAAGATCACAGAAGACGAAGCAGACCGACTGCTCATTTTAGAAGACCGTCTAAAAAGACATGTTATAGGACAAAATCCAGCTGTTGAAGCTTTGTCAAAAGCAGTACGACGTAATCGCTCTGGATTTAGAAAAATGAAAAAACCAACATCCTTCATATTTGTTGGTCCTACAGGCGTAGGTAAAACAGAACTGGCAAAAAGTCTTGCTTCAGAGCTGTTTGGTAGTGATGAAAACATGATCCGACTAGATATGTCAGAATACATGGAAAGACATACAGTGAGTAAGTTGATTGGTGCACCTCCTGGATATGTTGGATTTGATCAAGGTGGAAAACTGACAGATGTAGTAAGGAGAAAGCCATATTCAGTCATTCTTCTAGATGAAATTGAGAAGGCCCACCCTGATATATTTAACATTTTACTTCAAATATTAGACGATGGACGCCTTACAGATAGCCAAGGTAGAACCGTTTACTTTGATAATGCAGTAATTATTATGACATCTAACTTAGGAACCAGTGCTGGAGCTGCTAGAATCGGTTTTGGTTCAGATGGGAATGAAGCGGTGAAGGAGAAGGTGCGTGAAGCCTTACGCTCTACTTTTAGACCAGAGTTTCTAAATCGAGTAGATGACATAATTACTTTCAATAAATTACGTCATCAAGAGTTTGATTCTATTCTCGAACTGATGTTAAAGGAAGTAAAAGTTGAGTTACACGATAAACACATGACAATGGTAGTCGATGAAGATGCGAAAGCTTTCTTAATTGAAAAAGGGTATAGTGAAGAATATGGTGCACGTCCAATGCGTAGAGCTATTCAAACATACCTTGAAGATGAGATTGCTGAAGCATATTTACGTGGATTTATTAAAGAAGGCGACCGTTTAAAAATTACGCTTGATGGAAAACAGTTAAAAGTTCTACCAGAAGCCCAAACAGTGGAAGATATTCTAAAGAAACATTAATTGTAATCAATCCAAATTGACAACGGTTCTCATTTGTGGTATATTAACTATAGAAAAACTGTCAACCCAATTGAAAAGCATGAGGACCGAGGTGAAATTATGGATAAGAAGAAATTGCTCGGCGCCAGCAAAACAGAAGCGTGGGCAGATATATCGTATCGTAAGAAGAAAACTAATGTACCAATTCCATCTGTAGATGCAGTTGATAGAGCTAAAGCTTGGGTAGAAGAAAACGAAAAATAAGCCTAGCTGATAATACTAAAATATGCAAAATTGAATACACTAAATAAGGACTATGATTGGTCATACCAACATATGCCAAGTTGTACTAGTACGATAATAAACTCCTGGGGGATTCCTCTAGGAGTTTTTTGCTTTCAAAGCTTCTTATGTGCAGCTGTTTACCTTAGCTTTAAGTTCCTTTAGATTACTCATAAATTAGACCGGGTAAGTTTATAGCGAATACTAGATTGGAGGACGATCATGAGAAAAGTTTATTTGTTGCTTTTATGTTCATTATTACTTGTATTATCTATGCCTTCGTTTGCAGTGAATGTAAATGATATTGATGGGCATTGGGGCAAAGCCTTTATTGATGAGCTGATTTCAAAAGGTGCAGTAAGTGGTTATCCAGATGGCACATTTAAACCCGATGCTACAATAACACGTGCAGAGTTCACAGTCATGTTACTTAAAGCCCAGAACATTTCCCCTGTAGATGTTTCAGGTATGCACTGGGGAAGTGGTTGGCGACAGGCGGCCATAGATGAAGGCATTCTAATGTCCAGTGAGTTTTCAGATTTAGATGTAAACATAACTCGCGGTGAAATTGCCTTAATGGTTACACGTTCTATTGGAGAAAGCCCATTCAAAGATGCACGAATGATGGAAATACAGGATGTTGAAGGTCTTGACACAGAGCAAAAAGCTGCTATATTTTCTGTGTTTGACTATGGTATTGTGTCTGGATACTCGGATAATACCTTCAAACATAGCCAACCTGCAACCCGTGCTGAAGCAGCAACCATGGCGATTAGAACCATTCAATCTGATAAAAGAACCGATAACCCACGTGTTTTTGACAAAGAAAGTCTTGCCATGTTTGACGGGAAAAATGGAATGCGTGCACTTGCAGCTGTAAATGGTCAAGTATATGATCTAACAGATTTGTCAAAATGGGCAGGAGGTTCACACTTCGGCGGAATAACAGCGGGTAAAGATCTAACTAAAGAAATAACCGAGGATTCCCCACACGGTGTAGGTATTTTATCTAGAGCTGAAATTGTAGGTGTCTACCAGGAGTAAGTTAAAACTCTAAAACTAAAAAGCTCACATCTGTTTGTCCTGGTGTTTAAAAACTAGGAAAATAGATGTGAGCTTTATTTAATGTCTAACTACTTAATTCTTCAGAAATATTACAATAACATTTTTGTAAACCGGATGTTAGGCATTAAGCTGGTCGTAACTTAGTTCAACTAAGTCCGTGTAGCCAAATTGTTTCATAAAGTACTGTAGGACTTGCTGGTTGACTGCATCAAAATCAGGTTTTATGCCTGTAAGTTTTTCTAGAGATGCAACAGCCCTTCCCTGAATACCACAAGGTACGATTAAGTTGAAATGGTCCATATTTGGACAAACATTGAAAGCAAATCCATGCATGGTAACTCCGCGTTTAACTGCAAGGCCAATGGCTGTTATTTTTGCGTTACCAACCCAAACACCCGTATGTTCCTCGTCTTTACCTGCATCTATCTTATACTCACTTTTAAGAAGTTGAATAAATATCTGCTCAAGTCCTCCAACAAAATTTCGAATCCCAATGCCACTTCGTTTAATATCAACAATCGGATACCCAACAATTTGACCATCTCCATGATAGGTAACAAGGCCACCTCTGTTGGTTTGGAAAACGTCAATACCATGTGCTGCAAGTGCTTCTTCTGAAACCAGTATATGCCCATCTTCGGATCGTTTACCAAGTGTGAGAACGGGTGGGTGTTCTACCAGAATAAGTGTATCCCCAAGTTGACCGTCTTGTCTTTTTTTTAAAACGTCCAACTGTATATTTAAGGCTTTTTCATAATCACAACGGCCTAATCTTAGTACATTTAGTGTCATGGACTTAACTCCTGTTCTATTCGAAAAACTTTAACTGTTAGCTTGTAAAATCTATTATACCAACAAACGTTGCAATTTTCTAACAACTCACCTCAAGTTTCATAAATTAAATAAGTGCAATTTGCCCTCTCTCCTTAAGTGTACTAACGATGCCTTTGATTTTTTGCACATCTTTTTTATTACAAATGAGTAGCGCATCTTCTGTATCGACTATAATAATATCTTTTAATCCGACTACAGCGATGAGTTTGCCATTGCCAACAATGGTTGAACCATGTGTTTCTAAGTCGATGACATTCCCTTCAATTATATTGTGTTGTTCGTTCTCTATTTTGATGTTCGAAAGTGCATCCCAACTTCCCAAATCACTCCATCCACAATCTAAAGGCACCATTAAAATGTTATCCACTTTCTCCATAATGCCATAGTCAATAGATTCTGATGGCATGTCTTGATACAAGATGTTCAATTTTCCAGAATTGTAGTCTTCATGCCAGTCATCGATGTAATTGCAAAGCTTATAGAGGACAGGCATGTGGATTTGGACTTGTTTTAGAATAACCTTTGATTGAAATACAAAAATACCAGCATTCCAGAAGTAGTTTGTGTTTTGAATATATTTTTCAGCGGTCTCCTCATCTGGTTTTTCAACAAAGGACTCGAGTTGAGCAATGCCGTTCACTTCGTTCTTAGCATATAAGTAACCATATCCAGTAGATGGGAATGTTGGTTTTATACCTAAAGTGATAACACTTTCTGATTGCTTTGCAGCTTTAATTGCGAGTTTAATCTGACGCCTGAATGACTGAGTGTCTTTGATATGTTGGTCCGATGGGACAACAACTACTACGTGATTCCCAAATTTTTTATGAAGTGCCATAACAGAAGCTGCAACAGCTGGTGCTGTATTTCTTGGGAAGGGTTCAAGCATAACATTGTTATGAGGGTAATCGTTAGGGAGTGTTTGATCAAATAGGTTTTTATGATTGCTATTTCCAACTATGAATGTTGAATCAGCATTGGTAATGGCCTCTAGTCTTTTAATGGTCTGATTGAGTAATGTACCTTGTCCATCCAAATCTAAAAACTGTTTTGGCATATTGTTTCTACTTTTAGGCCAGAATCGCGTTCCGTTTCCACCAGCCATAATGATTGATGATGTTCTCATATTAAACCTCCTTTTAGTGTTCCTGTTATAAGGAAGAATAAAACTTTAATGTTAAAACCATAGTACCTATTGTAAACATAGCTGTTACATTAGGTGTTTTTTTATGTAACGAAAATATTTACATTAAAGTCTTGAGGTGTTACATAGAGCCTGTATTCTTATGGCATCACTTAATTGGAGGTGCAAAGATGGAAAGAGCAAGTGTTACGAAATCTAATTACCAAGCGATTCTATTCCCGATCTTAGATGTACTTTTAAATGGTGGGAACTTACTCATTCATTTATATATCAGTTGGTATTTAACAACGGGAGACTACGGCATACTCAATGCATTCTCATCCCTACTATTTGTATTAATGATATTTGGAATGTCCATGCAGACTTACATTGCGAAACGTGTATCCTCATCAACTTTTAACCATAAGGAAGTTAAAAACATGTATGAAGTGACAAAGGGTTTGATCGTTATTGTTTGCACAGTGATGGTTTTACTTACTGGTCCGATGACTCAACTGCTAAGAGGTACATACATCCAGTATGGATTGATTTTACTCACATTTGTTGTTCAGAGTCGTCTCAGCTTTCTCAGAGGAATGCTGCAAGGGAATAAGGCTTTTATTCAACTAAATGCCAGTTTCTATTTTGAAATGATAGGCAAGTTAACAGTACTCATTCCCCTTATTAGAATTTATAAATCCATTGAACTTGCACTATTTAGCATATTAGTTGGTATGGTGGTTTCTTATATAACCACAAGAATTCCAGCAAATAAGTACATTAAAAAAGAGCTAGAAATGACACAGTCCTATACGCACTCAAACACCCACTCTATAGAAAATACAGTAGGTGGCATTAGAAAAACAGTTAAAGGATTTTTAAAAGTTTTTTCAACTCAGATTTATTTTTATTACTTTACAGCAGTGGTTCTTATTTTAACTAATTATTTTATGGGTGAAGCGTCTGGGTTATATGCAGTGAGTACCCGATATGGGCAAATTTTTATTCATATAGGACTGAGTATCATAACCGTTTTAATACCGTATACAAGTTCAACCATAGAAGACATGAAAACATACAAAAGAAAGGTTGGGAAGTTACTCCTTTTATACAGTGGTATTGGATTAGTTGTTCTAATGGCTTACGTGGTTATAATGCCACTTGCATTAAAGTGGTTCTTTGGTCCAAGTTACCAAGGGGCAGAACCTCTACTCATTCCACAGGCGGTAGCCTATTATGTATTGTCCATTGCATTTTATATGGCTTCAATGGAAATGGTCAGTGGGAAAAAAGAATACATTTTAACTTTGACTATATTTTCGGTTTTGCTGTTAATAGCACTTCTAACCTGGCATACCACTTTACTTCAAATAGTGTATGTTGAAGGATCTGTTTATACACTAATGGCTTTAGTATTAATCATTCGATTTTTTACGAGAAAGGAGCACTAATATGAAAAAATTACTATTTTTATCTTGGAGAGATATAAAAGCACCTAAAAAGGGTGGCGCAGAAGTATTCACACATGAAATGTTGAAACTTGTTGATAAAAACAAATATGAAATTGTACATTTTTCGCCGAAGTTTAAAGGATCAAAATCAAATGAGTTAATCGATGGCGTGCGCTACTTAAGGAAAGGAAATATTTTCTCAGTAATTCTTTGGTCCATGTTACATTACTTTAAAAATATCAAAGATTATGACTATGTTGTTGACCAGTGTAATGTACATCGCTTTTTTACACCATTTTGGGTACCTCGTAAAAAACGAATATTTTTTATCCATCAATTGGCACGGGAGTTATGGCTAAGAAATTGGAAAAAGCCTTTTAGTTTAATCGGATATCACAGTGAAGATTTTATGACTAAGATTTACAATAACAACATAACTTTAACGGTTTCAAACTCAACTAAAAAAGACTTATTGGCTCTTAATTTCAAAGACGAGTTTGTAAAAATTCTACCAGAAGGTATTAATTTTGAACCATGGGATCCAAGTGAATTTTTCAAGAAAGACTTAGAATATACATTCACATATGTGGGCCGTTATGCGAAATATAAAGGAATTGATTCTGCAGTGAAAGCCTTTGGTGAGTTTAAAAGAATGTATCCAAATTCAAAATTGTGGTTAGTCGGTAAAGAAAACAAGGTGTTTAAAGAAGATGTGTTGCTACCAATATGTAGACTATATAACCTAAACGTTGACAAAGACATTGTGTTTCATGGATTTGTAAGTGAAGAGAAAAAACTAGAACTTATGTCTAGAAGTCACGCAATCATTTATCCTTCAGATAGAGAAGGATGGGGTCTCACGGTAACTGAAGCAGCAGCTGTTGGTACACCAAGTATAGTATACAACTCAGCCGGTCTTATAGACGCAGTAAATCAGGGCGAAGCAGGTTTCTTAGCAAAAGCCAATACACCAATTGGGTTGCTAGATGAGATGATAAAGAGTGTTGAGAATTCAAATTTGTATGAGTCGGTCAAAAAATCTGCATATAGTTATTCAAAACAGTTTCAGTGGTCCATAACAGCGGATGTGTTTGAAGTAGAAATGGATAATATCGAGGAGGTTATCTCATGAATCCTAAGGTGAAAATCATTACAACTACTTTTAATAATCAAGAACATATACACGCTCTCATTAAAAGTTGCGCAGAGCAGACGTATACAAACTTTGAACTGATTGTTGCAGATGATGGTTCAACAGATTATACAAATAATATGGTTGAAGACTTAAGTAAAGAGTATTCATGGATTCGTCACTTAAGACTCCCACATGGTGAAAGAGGCCTAGCACGATTTGAAGCCATCAAGGAAGCCCAAAAATCAAAGTTTAAGTATTTATTGATCATTGATTCAGATATGAAACTCCAGCCTAATTTGTTAAACGATGCAGTTAATAAGCTGGAAAAAAACCAACGAATTGGAGCGCTTGTAATTAAAGAAATCCCAACTTCTATTTATGACAACACAATGACTCGTATTAAATTGTTTGAGCGTAAAGTCATAAACAATGCACATAAGGTAGACTCAAGATCCGTAGAAGCTGCAAGATTCTGGAGGGAAGATGACTATCTCTTGTCAGGTGGAATTAATCCAGTACAAATCTCATTTGAAGAAATACAGCCTACTATTCGTTATAAGTCAAAAGGAGGCATAGTTGAACGACTCACGAGCTCCGGCCTCTACCATGATGAAAAGAAAGTTACGTTAAGAAATTTACTCATGAAAAAAAAGTATCATTTTGAAATGATGCCAAGGACATTATCGACTGAAGAAAATGGTTTTTTCAAAGCCTTTAAACGCTGGTACTTTTTTAGACCCGTACTTTATCAAACAAATAATATCCTACTATATTTTAGACATCCACTATTAACGTTAGGCATGATAGGTATGTACATTCTTTTAACTTTAATCGGTGTTTCGGAAATTCTTAAACAAGTTTTGATTACTGATTATGATGAACTAATTTCCGAGGAGTAAATCAAATATTTTATAGAAAGGAGCACCAATATGTATCCATTAAAACTTGAAGGGGCAATGAAAGAAAAAGTGTGGGGTGGAGATGATCTTAAATATTATCATAAAGTTAGCAAGTCAGAAAAGTTAGGTGAAGTTTGGGAGTTGGCTTGTCATCCTAATGGCTCAAGTATTATTCAAAATGGAGAGTTTGAAGGACAAACGATTTGTAGTCTGATGCACCCAGAAAACATGCCGCTTTTAGGTAGAGTCTATGACATGTTCCCAATTATGGTGAAGTTTTTAGATGCGCGTTCAGACCTATCATTGCAGGTGCATCCAGATGATGTGTACGCTAAATCTAACTATAAAAGTTATGGAAAGACAGAGGTTTGGTACATCTTATCTGCTGAACCAGGTGCTGAAATAATACTTGGAACACATACTTGCTCACTTGACGAAACCATAACATCTATAGAAGAAGGTGATTTAAATCGTTGCTTGAACCATATAAAAGTCCAAGCGGGAGAATTTTACACCGTACCTGCTGGTACCATTCATGGTATTGGTGAAGGTATTGTTTTATTAGAGATACAAGAAAGTAGCGATATTACTTTTAGGTTACATGACTATGGCAGAGGCAGAGAACTCCACCTTGAAGAAGCACAAGAGGTGATTGATCTTGAGACGGATTTCGGACGCTGCAGAGGATTTGAAGAGTTAAAAGATGGTAATGTGATCACACATTTTATTCAAACTAAGTTCTTTGAAGTTTTGAAAGTTAAAGTAAGAGAACATTATACCCATGAGGTGAGTCAAGATTTTCAACTCATCAGTTGTATTGGAGGCTCAGGGTATTTGACGTATAATGACCAAATTTTCGATATTAAAACAGGGGACCAGTTTCTAATACCTGCAAACATGGGGGATTTTATTTTAAGAGGGATGTTAGACGTTGTTGTTACAAAACCAGGAAGTGAAAAAAACTGAGGTGAGGACATGAATCGTAAAAAAATTGGCGTACTTCAAAATACAAAAGTAGATTATCAGTTTTATTTGTCTCTGAATGAAATTATAAAAAAGGATGTTTTAGTAACTTACGTTGACATGATTATTGTTGACTATATGGATCTTGAAGAAAGTATGAGAATTATTATAAGTCTTAGAAAGGCCAAGCGTAGTGTTCCAGTACTTTGGATTGTCGCACCGCTTGAAGCCTCGAGGGCACTAGAAATGTTAAGTAAACTTGAAGGGCTTGGAAGAATCCAATTAGAGTATAGAAATTTTAATGACATGCAGGGGCTTTTACAGTCTGTAGCCTTACTTCTAACGCCTGATCTACCAACAAAACGTGTCTCGATGGACTTATTTATTCCAGTGTTTAATGAAGCGCATAGAATGCACTATGTAAAAGACTTTGCACAAAAACTTCATAATATGCACGAGATGGGTTTTCCGTTTATAACAATCTATTTTATTGATGATGGTAGTGATGATGATTCAGATGCTTTTCTTGGAGACATGATGGATGCCTATTTTGAGAACAGTGACACAGTAGATTTTAAAGTAGCATTTAAGCTACTCAAATTGGGTCATAACACAAGAAAAGCTGGAACATATATGGAAGCATTTAAAGTTGCAACATCAGACTTGATTATTTTTGTGGATGCTGACAATGCATTCAAACTCCATGACATTTCAAAACTCATTAATATTATTAATCAGGGCTACTATGACATAGTGATTGGAACAAAAGACAAAACAGCAGAAGATAGACCTTTAATAAGGGACCTAGTGAGTACACTAAAGCGTATATTAACAAAACCATTACTTCCAAAAGGAGTAACAGACTCTCAAACGGGATTGAAGTTATTTAGAGGATCAGTGGTTAAATATATTTTGCCTCAACTTAATGAATCTTACGGTCTTGCGATTGACTTAAAAATCATTCATGTGGCAAAAAAATTAAACTTGCGTATTCTTGAGGTTCCTGTTTACTTCAAGGACCGAGAGGGATCTCACATCGAAGTTGTAAGAGATTCAATTAAGTTTGTAAAAGATATGGTGAAAATTTCCTTAGGCATGTAGGAGGGGATGAAAATGTTGGTATATATAGACAGAGACTTTGAGTCAATTGTTCCAAACTACTTATCTCACATAGTGAATCAACTGGAGCAAATTGAAGTTTATTTAGGTAACAAACAGTATAAAGATGTAGAACGTGTAGCTCTTCTAATTCGAGACAGTGCACGCAACTATGGATTCTTAAAGGCAGGCCACATGGCCAGTAAAATCAGTTTTTACTGTAAGTA
>Ga0209272_10000361_pt1 | contig 40642 bp, 38 predicted proteins | sample tdDd002_FD_187125 | JGI IMG/M metagenome (GOLD analysis project Ga0209272, IMG submission 187125) | Marine sediment microbial communities from the Atlantic coast under amendment with organic carbon and nitrate - tdDd00.2 (SPAdes)... | ecosystem: Environmental > Aquatic > Marine > Coastal >...
ATTGTTTAATCGTTGGTGGTGGAAAAGTGGCTGAGCGTAAGCTAAGGTCTCTACTTAAAGCAGAAGCTAATGTGACCTTAATTGCTCCGGAAATCAATACAGGTTTGAAAGAAATGCTTAAGGCTGGCTCTTATCACTATCTACAAAGTGCTTATCAAAAGCATGATGTAAATGGTTTTTTTCTAGTTATTGCCGCTACCGATAGTATTAAAACGAACTCAACAATAGGAAAGAATGCTGAGGCAGAAGCGATTCTGTTTAATTCAGCAACATCTTCAAAATTTTCGAACTTTTACCCTTCAGCTACCAGTCAGTGTGGGGATATTCAACTGGCTGTTTCTTCAAATGGTCAAAACCCTTATCTCGCAAAGAAAATTCGTAAATATCTCGATCAAAAATTCGCAAATTCTTTGAAAGAAGAGGTTTTAGAATTGGGGCGTTTGAGAAATCAGATGGTAAAGGAAACTGTTGGGCTTAGTGAAAAGGAAAAGAAAGTATTCATGAATGCGAATTTACTTGAAAAGGTAGAAGAACTATTAAATAAGATTGATAAAAACACTTGGAAATTATAAGGTCGATTGACTGATTAAGATACTTGATATAAAAAAATAAATGAACGGAAAAGTATACATAACAGGGGCAGGTCCAGGAGACAAAGGTCTTATAACGGTTAAGGCAGCAGAGGCTCTAAAAATCGCGGATGTGGTTTTTTACGACTACTTGGTTAATATAGAACTTTTGGACTATTGTAAGGACAGTTGTGAGAGTATTTATGTTGGGAAAAAGTCTAAGAATCACACTTGTCCACAGGAAGACATCAATCAAATGATTGTGGATTATGCCAAGATGGACAAAACAGTTGTTCGATTGAAAGGTGGCGATCCCTATGTATTCGGAAGAGGAAGTGAAGAAGCAATTAAATTGCTTGAAAATGGAATTGAGTTTGAGGAAATCCCAGGGATTACTTCAGGTATAGCGGCTCCAGCTTATGCTGGAATTCCAGTTACAGCCCGTAATGTATCTTCTTCAGTTGCTTTTTTTACAGGCCATCCTCCAGTTCGTAGAGAAAGAGATTTGCAGTGGGATAAAATATCGACTGGTATCGATACCCTTGTTTTTTATATGGGTGTAAGCAATGCGCCAATTATCGTCAATAATTTGATGGAAAATGGACGTTCAAAAGAAACTCCAGTTGCATTGATTCGTTGGGGAACTTGTCCTGAGCAGGAAGTTGTAAAAGGAGAATTACATAATATCATTGCAAAAATGGAAGAATTAGACTTTCGTCCACCAGCCATTATGGTTGTCGGCGAAGTGGTTTCCATATCAGATAAACTGACGGCTGTGGCTGAAGAAGCTCAAATGGCTTATTAAGGTTTAATTATGAATTACGAATTATCAATTACGATAAGGTAGAGATAAAGATCTGAAAACGTAAATGGTGGATGAGACGTTAATTATCTCATTACTCATATCTCACAACTCAAATCTAAAATTATGAAAGGAATATTACTGTGTGGACACGGTACACGTGTTAAAGTTGGAGAATTAGCTTTTAAAGCATTTGCTGAGAAATTTGCCGGTACAATTACTGACTACGAAGTAGAATATGGTTTCTTAGAACTTTCTGAACCTAATTTTGAGCAAGGCGTTAGTAAGTTAAAAGCAAAAGGAGTCGAAGAGATTATTGCAGTACCAGTTTTCTTATTCAATGGTGTACATATCGCCTCTGATATTCCTAATATGCTTCACGAGCTTCAGGAGAAACACAAGGTGAGTATCAAATTGGCCAACTATATAGGTGTTTGTGACGAAATGGTTGAGCTTTCTATCGACTTAATCAAGAAAAGTATTTCTGATGGGGATATGAGCGACACGGCTTTCTTCCCAATTGGTATTGGTGCTTCAATGGCTGATTCCAATGGCGATATGCTAAAATTGTCTCGTTTGGCTCAGGAAGAGTTAAAGATGCCATTCATGATCAATGCTTTCACTTCTCGAATGACATTCCCTTCGGTAGATAATGCCTTGGGTGTATTAGATCAATTAGCATACAAACGTATTATTGCTTTACCATACATTTTCTTTCCAGGCGTTTATCTTGATAATGCGATTAGAAGCATTGAAGCATTCAAGCTGAAGCATCCTGAAAAGGAGTTCATTCTTTGTCCTAAAATTGGAGAGAGCGATATGTTAATTGATATTCTGATGTTGAGATTAAAAGCAGTAGAAGAAGGTAAAGTTGATTTGATCGAAAGTAGAGATCCTTCTGCCTGTTCACATCATCACCATCATGGTCACGATCACTCGCATGGACATCACCATCATCACGGACATTCACACGATCATAAACACTAGAATATGTCAGGTAAAGTATACGGCGTTTCCTTAGGACCAGGTGACCCAGATTTGATTACAATAAAAGCACTCAAAACACTCCAGCATTCCGATAAGATTTATTATCCTGCTAGTGTTTCTGAGAAAAACGGAAATTCAAGTTTTTCATTACCTATTTTGAAAGAATTAGGCTTGAATGATTTGCAATTGCATCCGATTCCTTTGAAAATGTCATATGACAGATCGGAAGCAGAAGGAGCGTATTACGCTTTGTACGAGAAAATTCAGGCTGATATCGAACAAGACTTACATGTTTCTGTTGTAAGTGAAGGCGATATTTCATTTTTCAGCACCTTTGCCTATCTCTTAAAGCACCTAAAAGCGAACGCTATTTCATATGAAATGATTCCAGGTGTACCAGCCTTTATATTGGCGGGAGCTAAGTCAAAACTACCTATTTGCACTTTAAGCGATAAAGTTTTAGTCGATCCGAGTGTGGATAGCGAGGAAGGATTACTTAAGCAGCTTGAAGAAAATGATACCATCGTACTGATGAAAGTATCGAAGGTGAAAACCTGGATAGCTGATTTTATTCTGAAACACAAACCTGAATTATTCTATGGTGAATATTTAGGGACTGATAAGGAGTTTATAACAGATGATGCTGAAGTTCTTCGTGACAGAAGAATCCCTTATTTCACAATCATCATCCTGAAGAAGAGGAAAAAGTGAAAGAGTTAATGAGTGATGAAACCTGTTAGAGTGCGACGAAGTCGTTCCTGACAGCGTTGAAAAGATTAAAAGAATAAAGTGTACTAAAGTTATAAAGTTGTTGGGATTATTGAGCTTGCTAATTAAAGGGTATATATCGTGTCAATCATGTTAGTCCTGTCAGTACATAAAGCTGAAATTCATCTCAAATCTCATATCTAACATCTCACATATCTAAAAAAAATGCAAGGAAAAATATATATCGTCGGTTTAGGTCCTGGAGACCCAAACATGTTTTTGAATCCAGCCATTAATGCCATAAAAGAGGCAGATGTCGTGATTGGTTATAAATACTATTTCCAGTTTATTCAAACTTTTCTTCAGGAAGGCACTGAGTGTTTGGATACAGGAATGAAACAAGAGACTAAAAGAGCAGAGATTGCTTTTGAATATGCCGAACAAGGCAAAAAAGTAGCAGTGATCAGCTCTGGTGATGCGGGTATTTATGGCATGGCGCCACTGATTTATGAGATGGCTGAAAAGCGTGATTCGAAGGTTGATATCGAATTGATTCCGGGTATCTCTGCTTTCCAGGCTGCTGCTGCCAAATTGGGAGCTCCAATTGGTCACGATACGGTCATTTTATCTTTATCAGATTTATTAACCCCTTGGGAGCTAATTGAAAGACGTATTAAAGCCGCTTCTTTTGGCGATTTTGTGACCGTTTTGTATAATCCTAAAAGTAAAGGGCGTTACTGGCAAATTTACCGACTGCAGGAAATTTTCCTAGAGGAGCGTAGTCCTGAAACACCAGTGGCTATTGTCCGTCAGGTTGGACGCGATGAAGAGCATATTGAGATTAGCACCTTAGCTGATTTCGACATTGAAAGAGTGGATATGTTTTCATTGGTTGTGATTGGAAATTCACAATCTTACGTATCTAAAAACAATAAATTTATTACGCCGCGAGGTTATTATTCAAAATACACTGAGAATGGTAAACCAGGACCGCTGATAATGCAAAAGAGTTTTGCAACGATTGCCGAGGAGCTGAAAGGAAAAGATATTCCTTTGGAAACAAAATGGGCACTCTTGCATTTGATTCACACTTCAGCAGATTTCCAAATGGTTGATCTATTGAAAGTACGTAACGATGCTTTGAATGTTTGGCATGAGAAGTTGAAGAATGGTGGTGTAATTATCACTGATGTGACCATGATAACCAAGGGGATTCGTAAGGCAGCCTGTGAGCGAATGGGTATCGAAGTAAAATGTTATTTGCACGACCCTCGAGTGGCCGAATTGGCTGAAAAACATAAGATAACCCGTACACAAGCCGGAATCAGGTTAGCCGTTGAGGATCATCCTGATGCTTTATATGTATTTGGCAATGCACCAACAGCTCTTATTGAATTAACAGCTTTAATGCGCTCAAAGAAATTCTCACCAATGGGAATTATTGCATCGCCAGTAGGTTTTGTGAATGTTGAGGAGTCGAAACATCGTGTAAAGAGTTTTGCAAAACTACCATCGGTTATTATCGAAGGACGAAAAGGTGGCTCAACATTAGCTGCAACTATCGTCAATTCTGTATTGAGCTTAGATGATGCCAAAGAATTAAAAGCAGGTCGCGATGTCTAAATTTGTAGTCATAGGCATTACAGATATGCCACATCCCAACCTGAATAGAGAAGCGATTCAGCATATTGCTGAGTCTCGATTCTTTTCAGGGGGAATTCGCCATAAGGAATTAATTCAAGATTATTTGCCTGAAAATGCCGAATGGATCAATATTACGGTGCCTTTGACTGATGTTTTTGATCAATACAAGCAAATTGATGAAAAAATAGTCGTGATTGCTTCTGGCGATCCTTTGTTCTATGGCATTGGTAATACCATCAAACGTGAATTTCCCGAGGCTGAACTTTTGGTTTATCCAGCACACAATAGCCTTCAACTTTTGGCACATCACTATCAGTTGGAGTATGGCAAAATGCATATTGCCACTTTAACAGGGCGCGATTGGCCTGAGATTGATTTGCCATTAATCAGAGGTGAGCAGATGATTGGGGTTTTAACGGATAGACAGAGAACACCAAAGACGATTGCTCAATATTTGCTTGATTATGGTTTCGACAATTATGATTGCTATTTGGGTGAAAAGCTTGGTGGACCTAATCAGAAATGCCGGAGATTAAGCATCGCAGAGCTTTTAGAAGTTGATTTTGTTCATCCTAACTGTCTGATATTGGTTCAGAAAAAGCCTATAGTTCGCAAGTTTGGTATTCCCGATGAGGCTTTTCAAACCTTGGAGGGGCGACCTAAGATGATGACCAAGAGTTTGATTCGTTTGGCCAGTTTATCCTGTCTTGAGTTAGATTCAGCCTCTGTTCTTTGGGACGTGGGCTATTGTACAGGTTCGGTTTCCATCGAAGCCAAGCAAGCCTTTCCAAAGCTGAAAGTGATTGCTTTCGAAAAGAGACCTGAGTCGGATGCCATCATTCGTAATAATATGAAAACCTTTCACGTTCCTGGAATCGATATTCACAATGGCGATTTTTTTACTCAAGATTTAGACGTTTTGGCTGCGCCCGATCGCATTTTCATAGGAGGACATGGAGGTAAACTTCAGGAGATGATGAAAAAATTACATACTCATTTAAAACCCAATGGCTGTATTGTTTTCAATGCGGTTAGTGATGAAACTATTGCAAGCTTTAAAAAAGCAGCACAAACGTTGGGTATGAAATTGGAAAAATCGAGCCGCATACAGTTGGATGAGTTTAATCCGATTGAAATATTAAAAGCAATAAAAATAATGTAGATACGCACGATCGTGCATCTATGATGTGTTGATTTGATAATGTATTGAATTAGAGAAATTAAAATATCACAAGTTAAGTCTCCCCTTTTAGGGGAGATGTCCGAAGGACAGAGGGGTGTTATTAAAAAAAATCACCCTATCGCCTTTGGCACTTTTCCTAGAAGGGAAAGACATATCAATCTTTAGTTTGAGTAAATTATCAGTAGAAACCACGAAGTGGTTAAGTATCAATAATCGCGGGTGAAACCCGTGGTATATCAATGGAAATACAATAGAACCCTGAAGGGGTTCAACAAAAATAGACCTCTGTAATTATGCAGATGTAAACAGATACAGAATGGATAAAATAGCCATAATCATAAATAATAAGCAATCGCTAGTCGTTGCCGATACGCTTCGTAAAGAGTTGGATCAGGTAGAGATATTTTCGGTAGGAGCCTACGAAGGCACTACGAGAATTGATTCAATAGCAAATTTTCTTCAAAAAGATTTTAATTCTTATAATGCATTTGTATTTATCGGATCGTTGGGGATTTGTGTGCGTTCTATCGCACCTTTTATTCAAAACAAGCAGATCGATCCAGCCATTATTAATATGGATGTGAAAGGACAATATGTTCAATCTGTATTGTCTGGGCATAAAGGTGGCGCTAATCATTTGGCAAAAACCATTGCCAATATATCTGGTGGAACAGCTTTGATTACAACAGCTAGCGATACTTTGAATTTATGGGCTTTAGATATTATCGGTAGGAAATATAAATGGACCAATGAATATTTTAATATCACTGAAAATGATTTTATAGCGGCCTTTGTTAATGGTAAAAAGACGGCTTTATTACTTGATATAAAAGATGAAGGTTCTGAGCAATTGGAAAGAACGCTTCCTGATTTTGTAGAGGTTTTTTACGATTTCTCAGCAATCAATCCAAAGGATTTTGACTTGATTATTGCTGTAACACCTAAGCTTTATGAAACAACCCTTCCTGTCTTATTCTTCCGACCTAAGTGCTTGCATTTAGGAACAGGCGCTCAAAAGAACATCAATGCTGATGAGTACGAGGCGCAAGTTTTAAACTTTCTTGAAGAGCAAAATTACTCGAAGCATTCATTGATGGCGATCAATACGGTTGACCTGAAAAAGGATGAGGCTGCTTATAGAGCGATGAGTGAAAAACACGATTTAACTTTCAACTATTTTGGAGCAGAGGATTTGAATGAAATTGATGCAGACCTTTTGTTTTCGGAAGCGGCACATGCGGCTACAGGAGCAAATAATGTAAGTGAAGCATCGGCATTATTGGCATCAGGAGCTAAGGAATTATTGATTGGAAAATCGAAGCATGTTGATTCCTTTGGCAAACATTTCACCTTAGCATTAGCTATGGATGTTCGTCAGGAGAGAAAAGCAGGTTTCGTGACTATTGTGGGGGCTGGCCCTGGCGATCCTGAATTGGTATCGGTGAAAGGGAAGAAGTTATTGCAAAATGCCGATTTGATTCTTTATGCAGGTAGTTTGGTACCTCGTCGTTTAACGGAATATGCGAAAGAAGGCTGTGTGGTTCGTAATTCTGCATCCATGACACTTGAAGAGCAATTTGATATCATGCAAGAGCATTATAAAATGGGACATTCTGTAGTGCGTTTGCACACAGGTGATCCATGTATTTATGGTGCGATTCAGGAGCAGATGAATTTCTTCGATCACAACCATATGTCTTACGAAATTATTCCAGGTATCTCTTCATTTCAGGCGGCAGCGGCTCGTTTGAAATCACAATTTACCATTCCAGATCGTATTCAGACTATTATTCTAACTCGTGGCGAAGGTCGTACGGCTATGCCAGAGCGAGAGAAGTTGACAGAACTGGCTAAATTTCAATCGACCATTTGTCTGTTTTTAAGTGCGACTTTGGTTGATCAGGTTCAGGCTGATTTATTGGCGGCTTACCCACCAGAAACGCCTGTTGCTATTTGTTATAAACTGACTTGGCAGGAAGAAAAAATCTGGAGAGGGAAATTGAAGGATTTAGCAAAAATAGTGAAAGAGAATGAACTGACTTTAACAACCATGATTGTTGTTGGTGAAGCCATTGATAATAGAAAGAACCGATCGAAATTATACGATCCAACTTTCAGACATATCTTTAGAGAGACGAAGTAGAGACGCACGATCGTGCGACTGATGTAGCGCGGATTCGGTTATTGAATGATGTGTAGATATGGTGATTGTATGCTGTGTTGTCTCGATAATTGGAATGATAATATATTAATTTAAAATCACGAATTATTAATAGTAAGTTACTCGTTAGTGATTATCAATTTTGGATTGTTGATAGTTAATTAAGAGATGTTGATTGTAAATATCGACTTGTTGAAAATAAAATAAGTGTTACTGATTATAAATTACTAATTATTCGTAATTAATTATTCATTACTGAGAATGAAAAGGCAGATTTTAATATTTGGAGGGACGACAGAGGGACGCAAAACCGCCAATTGGTTGAGCGACCTGAAGCAGCCATTCTACTATTCGACAAAAACCACTAGCAATCCGCTAATATCGGAAATGGCTGAGTGTTTGTCGGGTGGAATGAATGAGGAAGAGATGATTGAATTCTGCCGTAAGCAAGAGATTAATTTGATTGTTGATGCGGCGCATCCTTTTGCGGCTGATTTGCATGTGAACTTGCATCGTGTGGCGACTGAACTCGATATTGCCATTGTGCGAATAGAACGTGAATTTGTTGAGCGTTTGGAACATGAGCATATTCATTATTTACCATCGATGAATGCCTGTATTCAGGAGATTCAGGAGATGGGTATGGAGCGGGTGCTTTCTTTGGTTGGCGTTAAGAATTTGCCGAAAATTAAGAAAGCATTGCCCGACTGTGATATTTGGTTTCGAATTCTCAATTTTCCTGACTCCATTCGTATTGCTAATGATGCGAAGGTTAGGGAAGAGCGATTGATTGTATCTTCTCGTTTCGAAAATTTGGTTTTAGAGGAGGAGTTGATTCAAGAACACCGTATTCAGGCTATAATGACCAAGGAGAGTGGTTACTCTGGCTTGTTGGATAAAAAAATGGACTTGGCGATTAAGTATAAGATTCCGCTCTTTATAGTGAAACGTCCCGATTTGCCTGAATACGATAGAATTATTAAAACCAGATCAGAATTTCAATCTTATTTGGATGAGGCTTTTGGCATAAAACGATTGGAATTAGCTCATGGATATACGACAGGAACCTGTGCATCCATATCGGCGAAAGCCGCTTTAAGGGCTCTAATTACTCAGCAAAATAGGGATTGGGAACGTGTTGACTTGCCTAAGAATCGGGAAGCCATGATGCCAATTCACTATACAGAGTTTACTGAAAATTATGGTCTTTGTACGGTGATTAAAAATTCGGGAGATGATCCTGATGTGACTGATGGTACAGAGATTGGTTGTCGCATTAGTTTTAATAATTCAGGCGATATTCGCTTTGTAAAGGGTGAAGGAGTTGGCACGGTAACTAAGGCTGGCTTAGAGATGTCAGTTGGAGATCCAGCAGTGAACCCAACACCACGTCAAATTATGAAGAGGGAACTTAAGCTGGTTCTTGAAAATCATAAGATTAATAAAGGTGTTGATGTTTCTGTTTTCGTGCCTTTGGGTGCAAAGCTGGCTAAGAAAACCTTTAATCCACGTTTGGGTATCGAAGGCGGTATCTCAATTATTGGAACCACAGGGATTTTGAAACCTTTTTCTGCTGAAGCCTATATCGATACCATTAAGAAACATGTGCGTTTTGCCGTAGAGAATGGCAGTTCACAAGTCCTAATTAACTCAGGAGGTAGAAGTGAGCGTTATTTAAAACAGAAGTTTCCTGAAATGCCGCAGCATAGCTATATCCAATACGGGAATTTTATAGGAGATACCATTCATGCCATTAATGGAAGTGGTATCCAGAAAGTGAGTATGGGAATCATGATGGGCAAGGCTGTTAAATTGGCCGAAGGACATTTAGATACCCACAGTAAGAAGGTTGTTTTCAACAAGGAATTCCTGATGCAAATAGCTACTGAATCGAATTACGATGCCTCATATATCAATCAGATAAAAGAGGTGAATATGGCTCGTGATTTGGAAGGCATATTCCCCTTCGAAAAAGGAGAAAACTTCTATCAGCATCTGAAAAAGAAATGTTGCGAAGTGCTCGAAAAAGAAATTGAAGATTATAAAATTGAGTTACTCCTAATGAATATCAAAGGAGAAATCATTTAATGAAACAAAACCTGACAGCGTACTCGTACCGGTCAGCGTTTAGAAATGGAAACGAAAATGAAGAAACTATTTGTCTTATTAGCCATACTATCGCCTATACCTGCTTTTAGTATGCACATTATGGAAGGCTTTTTGCCCGCTTTTTGGTCTATGTTTTGGTCTATAGTGTATTTGCCTATTTTTATTCTGGGCTTTAGAAAAATAAAACAGCTAGTTGTGGAGAAACCAGAGTTGAAATTACTTTTGGCTTTGGCTACAGCCTTTGCTTTTGTATTATCAGCACTTAAGCTACCATCGGTGAGTGGATCTTGTTCGCATCCTACTGGTGTCGGTTTGGGAGCTTTGCTTTTCGGCCCTTGGGTTATGGCGGTAATTGGCGTGTTGGTGCTATTGTTTCAGGTATTACTACTGGCTCATGGTGGTGTTACAACACTCGGAGCCAATGCTTTCTCAATGGCTTTTATCGGACCTATGTTTACTTGGTTGGTATTCGCTCTAAGCAATAAGCTTGGCCTTAATAAAAAGGTCGGTGTGTTTCTAGCTGTTTTTGTTGGGAATATGGCAACCTATATTTGTACATCTGCACAGTTGGCTTTTGCTCATCCTGATGTGGTTAACGGTGTGACAACTGCTTTCTATAAGTTCGTTAGTATTTTTGGCCTGACTCAAATTCCGATTGCTGTTATAGAAGGCTTACTAACAGTTGTCGTTCTAAACCTATTGTCGGATCATGTGCCAATGCGTTTCGATTTCCTGAGTCAATACAAAAAGAGAAATTGATGAGATAATACTGACTTAAAAATGGCCTCTTTTTAAAATATTTTTCGTTTAACGAAAGCTTTAGAAAGACCGGGAAGTTGAGAACTTGTTCGAAAATCACCCGGCCGCACTTAAGCTTGAGGCAAATAAGAAAGATGTTTTAAAAGCAGCCTTGATCTTTTTTGCTTCGTTTTTTGGATCAAGCCAAAAAATGAAGTCCGGTTTGAGTGGATCATCTATTCAATAAGGAGAGGATTGGTTTAAGGCAGAAAATATAATACGAAAAAAAGTAGTCTGATCGTGTTGCATAGAGCGGAGTCGAAATGTGATGTGTGATTTGATGATATAAATTAGATATGATGACGAATAAAACAAGTAACCTGCTATTATTAGGCGCTATAATTTTAATTGTGGTGCTGACCTTATACTTTTTTCCTAATGCTGAATTTATGGGTGCGGACGGTTTAGCCGAAGATTACATTACAGAATCGCAACCCGATTACGAACCTTGGTTTTCGAATATTTGGGAACCACCAAGTGGCGAAATCGAAAGCCTTTTGTTTTCTTTGCAGGCCGCTATAGGAACCGGTATCGTTGCTTACGTTATTGGTTACTATAAAGGAAAAAAGAAAGCTGTCTAATTAATTTCTTAGACGTGATAAAATATGATTTGAAAAATATTTATATCAGTCTTGTAAATCAATCATATTTGATCATTATAATCTGCGTCTAAATCTATGTTGCGATGTAAATTTTGTAATGTAATATCATAATTTATAATTCCTAACTCATAATTCTATTTTAAGAGTGTTTATAAGCGAAAAATACAACCTACTACAAGCCAAACTTTCTTGGCATCCATTCGAGAAGTTTACCTTTTTTGTAGCTTTTCTTTTGGGCAGTTTGTTGACGCAAAATGTTCTGACACCTTTTTTAGTTGTGAGTTCAATTTCTGCTTTTTTTCTTTATCACGGCCTGACGTTTAAAGCTTTATTACAAATTGCTGCTCTACCCATGAGTTTTATGTTGGTAGCCGTAGTAAGTATCATTTGTATTATCAGTCATGAAAGCTTCGAAGCTATTTATATCACTCAATTGGGAAGTTATCATATAGGTTTCTCTCAGGTCAGTTTAGATACAGGTATTTTTATTATCGGCAAGGCAATGGGAGCTATGTTTGCTTTTTATTTCCTAATACTCACAAGTCCCATCGATGAGATAGAGTATTTGTTGAGGAAAATGAAATTGCCAAATCTACTGATAGAGCTCTTTGTTCTATCCTTTCGATTTATTACGATTCTACTTCTTTTTTCGAGGCAATGTTACTTGTCCCAAAAAAAGAGAATGGCTTATAGAACTTATTCTTCATCTATTCGTTCTTTAGGCATGCTTGTTTCTTCTGTCTTAATTAAATCTTTAATTCATGCTGATATGTCGCAACAAGCTTTACTGAATAGAGGTTATAGAGGTGAAATGAAATTTCTGGAATCACATGAAGCTTTTTTGCTCAAACGAGGTATTATCCCTCTCTTGTTAATGATTTGTTTGTTAGCTATTGGTCAGCTTCGGCTATAACCCTTTGAAATACGTATAAGCACCACATCACCACATTATCAAATCAACACTTCATCATGCCTTATCTAGAATTAGAAAATATCAGCTTCGAATACCCGAATCAAACATTGGCTCTCGATCAAGTTAGTCTTAGTATTGAAAAAGGACAGAAGGTTGCAGTTGTTGGCGAAAATGGATCTGGAAAATCATCACTTTTTCTATGTCTTTGCGGCATTCATTATGGGCAGACTGGGCGCTATATTCTCGATGGTGTTGAGCAAAAATGTAAAAGAAAGGATAAAAATAAGCTTTTTAGAAAGGTGGGCTATGTGTTTCAGGACCCAGAGGTACAATTATTTGCTTCTACGGTAGAAAAAGACATATCGTTTGGTGCTATTAATGCAGGAATGAAAGGTAAAGAGTTGGACGAATGCATGAATGAGGTAATGGAAATGACTCAAACTCGCGAGCTGAGAAAGAAACCACCGCATCAGTTAAGCTACGGTCAAAAAAAACGTGTGGCTATAGCAGGCGTGTTGGCTTGCAAACCCGAAGTTTTGCTTCTGGATGAGCCTTTTGCCTGGTTAGATAATATTCAGAAAAAAAATACCATTCAGGTGCTGGATGATTTACATGAGCAAAATAAAACAATCATTATCTCTACTCATGACATTAACTTTGCTTACGAATGGGCTGATAAACTTGTGGTAATGAAAGGTGGACGAATCATAGCTTCAGGACATCCAAAAAATTTATTGGAAGATGAAAGTTTACTCGAAAGTTCAGGTCTGGAGATGCCTTTGATTCTTCAATTATCCAAGAAATTGAACTTAGATTTAAGACCTAATTCAATGGCGGAGTTTTTTACCGTCTAAAAAGACCAAAGGTGAAAAATAAAAAAAGTCGAAATGTCTATACTTTCTGACGATTCGACTTTCCATACTTTTAGACTGTTATAAAGCCAATAAACCTTCAATATGTTTGGTTTGCTCATAAATTGCAATCACAGCATCGGCATCTTTCATTTTAATTTTAACTGTAATGCTAATAAAACGCATATCCTTCGATGTTTTAAAGGCAAACTTAGTCCCCTTAGGAAATACGGCTTTTACAGCTTCTAGTTTTTCGTCCTTATTGGGAATAATAAATTTGAACATATACAGTGATGGCCATTGAGTTGACTCAATAAGTTGCTCGCGTAATTGATTGTATTTTTCTTGATCCATTATTTAGCTTCATTTAATTTCTGCAAAAGTCGAAAAGTTTTTTCAAATTTCCTCTATTGTGCATAGAAATTATGGATTTAAACTGTGATTTTCATCTACATTTCAAAGAAAAGTTTTAAAAAATATATTGTAAGACAAAGCAGAATTATTTAAGCGTGACTGTTGTTGTGTGTATTGTTATGTTCTTATATATTAACCCCTTATGGAAAATTGATTTTTTAGATTAAGAAGAATTTACTATATTAAGAAGGTATGTCAAAAATCCCCCACATTATATGATGTTTTTTTGACTGAGTTCATCTAAATCCTGAGCTATGAGAAAGGTCATTTTAACCCTGGTATTAGTCTCGATTATTTCATTTGTCAGTGCACAAGAGCTGTATCTCGATAGAGATATTAAGCCCAATATGAGCATAGACAAGGCTAAAGTTTATACGCTCGATATTTTTAATGGTTTGAGTTTTCCTCAGGGAGGTTTGAACGATTTCTTAAAAGATGGCTTTAATAGCGGGCTTTTGATTCACAAACGGTTTGGTAAAAAGTTATCTATCGGATTAAGTGCGAATCATAGTCGGTACAGTCACAAGAGTAGCTTCGGTTTGTTTCAGAATACAGAGCGACACGAATTGAGTGCGACTTCTTTCGATATAGGACCTCAGTACAATTTAAATCTGGGGAGATTTGCCTTAGAGTTTTACGGCCGATCTGGTTTGTCTATCGTAAACTCACCTCAGACTTCAATGTTGTATCCTGAAACGGATATCACGATAACCAGCCTGGAAGCCTATAAAAGTACGGCTTTAACCACTCGATTAGGAGCTAGTATGACGGCCAATATTAGTAAAGGGTTAAACCTATATTTAAGTTCGGAGTATATTACGAGTTTGAACCGAGACATGAGTTATATCACCCGAGATTTAACAGAAGCATTTCGGCAGGATGGAAGTATTGATACTGATGCTGCCAACGAGCTACCCTATAAGAGTGAAAAACTTTCTTTATCCATGCTAAATGTGAATTTGGGTGTGAGAATTTCTATTGGAGGAAATAGTAGCAGACGGAAATCAAACGATCTTAAAAAGGAGATTCATTTATCAGAAACTTATTCGTCTTACAATGTACAAGCCTACCTAGATATACCTAATGAGAGTCAAGCTGGAAGTATCCCCCAAGGTGAAAATGCCAGTTCTGGAGACAATTCTTTTACAGTAAATAATAATTTTATCAGTGATAAAAGTAACTCACAAGCTCACAGCCACCACACAAGTCGAAGTCACACGACTTCGGTAATTGCGCCTGATACGGATGAGCGTGAAATGCTTTTGGATTCCAATGAAAGCGATATTGATAAAGATTCTTTTGTGGAAATACCCAAGGAAAAACTACGCTTTAAAAGCAAAGCACAATTGGCAAAGGAAAGAAGAAAGAAAAAACGTGCTGTAAGACAAGCTAAAAGATTAATGCTTAGAAATAGATAGGTATTCCAATTATATGCTATGTGAAATATAATCCCCTCTCTTCGTCGATTTTGTGAAGAAAAGAGGGGGTAAGTTGTTAAAATAAATACTTAGTTCAGACTATCTTTCGGCAAAATGGTTGTTGCTATACCAAACAAATTCTCTTATAATTTTACCTTCCTTATTAAAAGTATTACTTAGCATGTATGGAACTTCAATTTTTTTGTCCTTACTCCACTCGGTATATAACCACCAGGAATAAACCACGTACACATCATCTTTTTCATAGTACATGCAATCAGGGTAACCGACTTGCTTGACCTTGAATTTTGTTTCAGGTTTAAAAAAGCGACTTTCTTTTAGTCCATTCATTTGGGTTTTGAGATCCTTGGTATCTCCCCATTTCAGAGTTGAATTTCCGAATTTAGCTTTTTCATCAAAAAAGCTAGACCATTTATCCAGATCTTTTTCTCTAAAGGCATTAACTAATTTTCGGACTGTTAAAATATGGGGGTGATTGATATAGATAGTCCCATTTTCCATGGTCCTCTTACTGTTTCGAATCGTTTCGAACACATCATTATTAAAGTAATAATGGAGCGATGTAATTTTTCCATCCTTATTGAAGCTATATAGATGATGAACAGGTAAATCGAGATTAATACCGCTTTCGCGATGTATCCCTTTTAACTTAACCCAATCTTGAACCCAAATACCTGAACCCTTGTAATCTATTGCATCAGGATAGGCGGGTTTGTGATCTACAACTTTTACATTGTCGTAATTATCCTTGTAATAATTAATGTAGCTAGTGGCTCTTTCTTTTGAGGAATTCACCTTTTTGCCATTCACGAATACCTTAACCGTATCCGACATAAAACTTAAAAAGGCGTCAGCATCTCCAGCTTCAAACGCTTTCCAAAGTTCCTGGGTTTTTGTTATTGCTTCATGATCAGAATAAACCGTTCCACTTTTCTTTTGCGCATAAGAAGTGGTTCCCAGAAACAAACACAGCAATACAATACTAAAAGCTTTCATAAAAGTATGTTTTAATAAAAAATGAAATGTCGCCTTGCCCTATTAAGGGAGGCCTTAGAGAGTGAAAACCATATATCGACATAGCGACCAGATTTTTGATCGTGTCTATCATTAGAATGGTTTCTAGATACTAGGTGTTAGGATGAAATTGCTTTTTTTCTTATTGAGAGATTTAGCGGCTAATTATGGATTTAAATACCCTTACATAAGCAGCACAAAAGAAGTAGGGAGTTCTGAATTCAAAGCTCAATTTACAACTCTTTTGTTAGATTGTCAATAATATATTGACGATGCGAGGGTTTCATTCGCTGAAACTAAAAGCTTGACGGGTAAGAGACTATTTGAGGAGTTATGTCAGCTTAAATTCTTACTAATGTAGAAGACATCTATTTTGGCTTTCATTTTTACTTTACTTCCCTCGAGTATTTTGTTTATAAGTTGGAATTGATAAATTTGATTGCTTTAATATTTATGCAAAACAAATCATAGAAAAGTGCTCTATACTGGCCTATAGGTTTTGTATGGCGCACTTTTATCAATATGTGATTAAAATGCAACCTAACGAGATAGTGTTTATTAAAATATCGATAACAACTAATATGAAATGAGGATAATAACGCCGATACTAATTTTTCTAACATTAAGCATTAAGTTGATCGGGCAGACGATTTCGGTTTCAGACAAGTTGACTTTGATTAAGTTGACAGATAAAACCTATATACATACTTGCCAAAACGATAATGGCTTAGTTTTTATAAATGAATGTAAAGCTTTGATTGTTGCGACACCTGATTCGGATGAGGAAACACAAAACCTGATAGATTGGGTAGAAAAAGAGCAAGGCGCTAAAATAAAAGCCTATGTGATTGACAGGTGGCATCCTGATGCAATGGAAGGCCTAGACATTGTTCATAAAAATGGAATTAAGACCTATGCTTATGAATTGACAAAGGAAATTGCTAAGAAAAAAGGCTTACCAGTGCCACAGACGGGATTTAATCCTAAAACTGAAATTCAAATAGGTGATGAAGCTGTTATTTGCCACTTTTTAGGAGAAGCACATACAAGAGACGGTATTGTTGTCTGGATTCCAAGTGAACAAATCCTATTTGGAGGAAATGAAATTAGAAACTTTAAGGGTTGGGTTGGAAATATTGGCGATGCAAATCTTGATAAATGGTCTGAAACAGCAACTAATATTAAACGAGAATATGGTCATGCAAAAGTTGTTATCCCCGGACACAGAAAACATGGTGGCTCAGAATTGATAGATTATACGATTAATCTATATAAATTTTCAAAGAATCAATCAATTATTGACCGTTCGGAAACATGGATTCGACCTAATTTAAAAACAGATAATGAATTTGCAATAAAAGCAGAATCTGATTCTTTACAAGATGGGAAACGAATACTGAAAAATGCAATTCTGATTGCCCAAGATGCAACAAAACTCATTGAGATTGAATCACCTCAAATTCTTTATCGAGCAGATAAAAAAAGGATTGACTCTGAAATTGGGAGATTAAGAATTTATGACAAAACTGTTGATAATGCAAGCTTAAGAACAGACGTAAATTATAAAAAACTGATTGTGTATAAATATCACGATTCGGTTGGATTTGTAGTTATATTGAAAGCAATAGAAAGTAGCAATCGCTAATTTCTTTATCGTGATTTCTTAAAAAGAGGGAGAGTTTACAGTTAGGTTTCATACAGTTTAATGAAGCGATAAGACTGAAACATATAAATGAATCGTAAAAAATGCAATATTGATTGGATCTTTAATCGATCTAATACCCAAATATAATAACTATGAAAAAAATGAAATTGCCACATTTTGTTTTCACAATAATCGCAATAATCCTTGGAGCATCCTTATATAAGCAATTCGATTTTGAAACTCTTAAATTAGAGGAGCCAGCTCTTTCAATTGTTTATCTAATCGGTTTTGTTTTCTCGATTTATGCTATTGTGGGTGATTACAAAAAGCAAGCTGAAAAATAAAAGGAAATGGAAAAAATTAAACCCTATAAAAACCTTGAATGCGCCCTTCAATCTCTTGATAACGGAGGGCGATTTTTCAATTTCCAAACTAAAGCAGAAGATGGAATAATAACGCAATCGGAATTGGGAAAAGTTGGAGGCGTATTTATTGAAAGTCAGCAATTGATTCTTTTTCTCGAGATGTCCTTATTAGAATTAGATCAATCTGATAAGGATGCCATTATTTCAAAGTTAGATAGTGGCTTACAAAAAAAATATCTGAAATATAAACCTCAAAGCGTACTTCCTTCTGAAGCTGGTTTAAAAGGAATAATATCGTCTAATGCCATCATTACAGGTACTCCTAAACTGATTGATTCTAAAACTTCTTTTAATGGGTTTATCATGTTTCCAATGGTGAGTGGAAACGTGACTTCTTTTATGATGATACCACTCATTGATGAATATGATGTTTATGAATTGAGAGATGATGAAGCATCAGAGACTTTTTTAATTGCTCATCAAAAAGGCTATAAAAAACTTCCAAGTAAGATGATGACAGTAGGTGGCGTATTGAAGGAGTTAAATGAAACTGAAGAAGATGATGGGGTAAAAGTGAAGTTTTTGGAAGCTCTTTATCTTTATGAACATTGATTAGAAAGAGTGAGTTTTAGCTTAATTAGTATACAAATGGATTTAACTAGAATAAGAAGAGAATTTGATTTACCTGAATCAGTTGAAGATTGGGGATGGCAATACCATCACTTGGGAATTCCAACAAATAAAAAGATGCCAAACGAGCGGTATATTGAAAAGTTTAAATTCTATGTTTCTGGCTTCGACTCCAGCCCTTATGGTATCGAGTGGATGAGGTTTGAGGAGGATAGTCCTTTTGATGAATTAATTAAGACGGTGCCACACCTAGCTTTTGTGGTTCAGGATTTGGATGAGGAGTTAGCCAAGCGCGACTTTAGAATTTTGGCAGAGCCAAATCCGCCATCGGAAGGTATTCGTGTTGCCATGGTTGAGCATAATGGCGCTCCCATAGAATTAATTGAGTTTGCGTAGAGCCAACCTACTGTTTTCAAGCTTTACTTTAGAACTTATAACTAAGCTTAAAAGATGAATAAAAATTTCCCTGTTTTAGAAACAGAACGGTTTATATTAAGACAATTTTCAGAAAAGGACTTGCAACATGTTTATCAAGGGCTTTCACATCCTGATGTTATAAAATATTATGGCATTAGTTTCGATAGTTTGGAAGCGACAAAGGAGCAAATGATTTGGTTTCGCGATTTAGAGGAAAATGAAACGGGAATTTGGTGGGCTATTTGCTCAAAAGATGGAAGTGAATTTTATGGTGCAGGCGGACTCAACGACCTAGATAAAAACAAAGGGAAGGCGGAAATAGGTTTTTGGTTATTGCCTCAACACTGGGGGAAAGGTATCATGCAAGAAGTTATGCCTTTTATTCGAAACTATGGCTTTCACGAATTGAATTTGCACAGAATTGAATGTTTTGTCGATGCCGAAAATAAAAACTGTAAGCATGCATTGGCAAAACTCGATTTTAAGCTTGAGGGAACAATGCGCGATTGTGAAATAAAAGAGGGAAGGTATATCAGCCTTGATATTTATTCGATTTTAAACAACAATAAATCTTTTTCTGACAGGAGTTTAGAGAAGGGTAATTCTTGTTTTGTAAAAGATTAAGACCTAGTCAGATATCACTGAAATGAATATAAGTTTTTAACGATGGATATAAAATCAAAAAATGAAAATAGAGCGGACTTAAACAAGTTAATGGCTGAAAATGATGATTTTTTCGCGACATTTGGCGCTATGGATGATGCGGTTTATGAAGATGGTGTCATACCCAAAAAGTATAAAGAATTAACAGGGCTGTCTATTTCTATTTTATCAAGTTGCGAGGAATGCATTCTGTATCATTTGCAAGGCTGTATTTCAGAAGGAGCCAATAAAGCTGAATTGATAGAAGCTATAAAGATGGGTGTGATAGGTGGCGGCTCGATTAGGTTCCCATCAGCACGTTATGCTTTTAAAATGATGCAAGATTTAGGTGTTTTGTAAAGCGTGTAATGAAATTTTAAGGACTCAAACTCAGATTTTTATTTGAAAGAACAGATTAAAATGACAAAAAATATATTCCCAGAAATTATTAATAGACATCCTAATGCGAATATACCCATTGATGGATTAGTCTCTAAATTGATACAAGCAGGTGATCAACAGTTTGTATTTATGGAATTTGATGAGGATACTGAGGTTTCAGAACATTCCCACAATGCACAATGGGGCGTTGTTCTAGCCGGAGAAATGGAACTTAGCATAGAGGGCGTACCTCGAATTTTACGAAAAGGAGATTCCTATTCTATAGAGAAAGACCAAATGCATTCAGCCAAAATAAAGAAAGGTTATAGAGACCTCACTCTTTTTGATCAGAAAGATAGATATAAAGTAAAATGAACGACTTAGTCCTTCCATCTAAGTTTCTGCATGATCATCAGATAAATTCTGAAAAGAATCTCAATTCAAGCTTTTAATCTGAATGGTATGTGTCGAAATAGAATAAAGCTGTGATTGAAAAATCACGGCTTTTTTTGTGCTAGGAATTTGTCTAATCTTTTGTTTGAGCCTTTAGTTTTCATAAATTTGCATGATCCAATTGCAGGCACCTCTTCATATCTGTCTGAATTTGTTTACCACCCTCCGTTAAGGCCATATTAGTACATATTAATTAATTGAACAATGAGAAAAAACATTTATCACCTTTTGTTATTCTTAATGGTGATGACCTCGTGCTCTAAAAAAGAAGTCTCTAAACCAGAGATTGCCTTTTATCATTGGAAAGCAAAAGCTGACTATACAAAGGTGTATGATTCGGCTATTAATACAAGTCAGACGAATAAGATTTATATGCATTATTTCGATATTGAATCTGTTCGCGAACCCAGCTGGAGAGATGATGGGATTTATCCAACCTATGTTTTGAAATCGGTGGACAAAGCCTATCAAAATTTGGAGATTGTACCCGTTGTTTATATCACAAATAGTACTTTAAAAACGGATGGTTTAAATGTGTTAAAACTTGCAGATAAGATAACAAAGCTGATTCATCAGATTAGTTTGAAACATTTTAATAAGAAGATAAAACAGGTTCAGATTGACTGTGATTGGACTATGAGCACTAAGGCAATGTATTTTAGATTATTGGACGCCTTGAAAAAAGATTTTGACTTGGATGTTACCATTCGTCTGCATCAAATTAAGTTTCAGGATAAAACGGGTGTGCCGCCTGTAAACAGAGGAACTTTAATGCTTTACAATATGGGCGATTTACGAAATAAAGAACAGAACTCGATTCTCGAAAATGCGATTGTAAAGCAATATATAAATGCTAAAAGTACTTACCCTTTGACTTTGAAAATTGCTTTGCCTTTGTTCTCCCAAACGGTTGTTACCAACAATAATAAAAAAATTAAACTTCTTCGAAATACAAATAAAGCGACTCTGGAAAGTGACTCAAATTTTAAACAGATTAATTCGACTAATTTTCAAGTTGTTTCAGATACGCTTTATAAGGGATTTTATCTGGCCAAAGGCTATAATTTGAAGCTTGAAGATGTTCAGGAAGCTGAAATTATTTCGTCATACGCAAGCATTAAGAAGAGTCAGTTAAAAACAGATGGCATCATTTTCTATTACCTGGATGATGCTTCTCTTTTAAATCACAATTTAAAAAATACAATAGAAAAGCTATGAGAAAGATTTTGACCTATATATTCGTATTAATTTCATCTAGTGTTTTTGCTTGTGGAGGCGGCTCGTGGGAGGGGATGAGTTTTTACAATTTATTTAAGCAAACAAATATTTCAGCCGAAGCATTTTATCCTTTTTTGAGAAGTGAGTATTCCGTTTTTTATGGAGAGGACTTTTATGGTGAAAATAAACCCGTTAGTTACCCCAAAGGGAATGTAAGGCTATGGCAATCGATATTGAAGGATTGGAATATGGAGGATATCGAAAAGGCTATTTATCAGTTCGAAGATTTTGATTGGTCGAACAGAAATTCTGAAATAGAAAAGAATGCGAAGACTTATCTTGCTTTTGCCAATAGTTGTTCCAATGCTTTTAGTTATAGAAATAGGCTAAACTCATGGGATTACGATGAGGTGCTAGAAAAACAAACGGTAGATGAAGCTGTCTTGCTCGAAGAGGCGAATTTGTTATTAAGCAAAGCGACCAATCAACAATTGAAAATGCGCTATTATTATCAGATAATAAGAATCATGCATTACTCTGAAAATTGGGCTGATGCGGTTCTTTTTTATGAAACGAAGCTTGAAAATCGATTGCCAAAGAATGAAATGTACTATTACATTCTCGATCAGGTTGCGGGTTGTTATTATTCTCTGAAAAAATTCGATAAGGCAGCCTATTTATTCACTAAAGTTTTAAATAAAAGTTGGGATCGTAAAAAATCAGCCTTCCTGAGTTATAATTTTTGCACAGACGAAAATGCCGAAGGGAAGCCATTTTTTAAAGGCAAAGACGACGAAAAGGATCTCTTGTTAATAAGCAGTTTGCGTCATTTCTCTAATGAGGTTCGCAATATTGATAAATTTATAGAATTGGATGCGCAGGACGAAAGAGTGGAACTCCTTTTTATGCGTGCCTTAAGTAATGTGGAGCGTGATATTTGGCCTAAAGATATTGGTGTTAGGAATAAGAATTTACCTTTTTATGAGGGCAATAACAACTATCAAGACTTACTGCGAATTGCAGAGCAACAGGTTCTTAATCCACTTGTTGAGAACAAAGAATTTTGGAAGATATCCAGTTCTTATTTGTCATTTATAAAGCAAGATATTCCTTCAGCTAAAAGCAAGCTCGATAAGGTGAATGCTTACCCACATCAGAAGAAAATCTTAGCGATGATTTATAAAGTTTTCAGCTGGAAAGATTTAACTGCTGAAAATGAAAATGAACTTACCGAAATCTTAAATCAGAATCCTGAAAATAAAGATTGGCGATATGAACAGGAAAACGATTGGCGTCATTTAATTTTAGATAAAGTGGCGCACACCTATTACACAAATAACAAACTTGCAAAGGCTTTTCTGGTTCATAATCATCTTGAAAACATAAAACGTATTCAGTCCATAGACTTGCTTAATGCTCTAGAGAATTTCTATTATAAGGCGGATAAAAGTGAATATGAAAAAGAGCTATTAGCTCTCAAGTCTAACAGATCTCTTAATTTCATCGATTATATAAACGATCAAAAGGGTGTTTATTACTTATATCAGAAAGATCCGAATTCAGCTCTTGAATTCTTCAGTAAAAGTTCTCAAGATAGAATGCTTGTTCCAGCTACTGTTTTTAGCAATAATATAAAAGAATGCTTTGAATGTGAGGTCGATTCGGTAATGAGTGATGAGGTTTATAAGGCCGATGTTTTTTCGTTTATCACCGATAATTTCACGAGAAAAGATTTGGCAAAAAACTTAATCGAATTGGAAAAATTGACTCATGATGAGAAACAATGGAAAGCCAAGCTTGCCAATTATTTGTTGGGGAATTATTATTACAATATCTCAAACACAGGATATTATAGAGGTATTATAAATAATCAGGGAAATTGTTGTGACTATAATTACATCAACTATTCTTACTACAGTGATTACCAGCAGAAAGTAAGTGAAGATATTTTAAACAAAAGAACGGGTTACAACCTTTCGGATATCAGTCATTATGGCAAAAAGTATTTTAATCTGACCAATACAGCTATGCATTTTTATCAGAACGTTATCGATTTATCTACAGACAAAGAGTTAAACGCGAGATGTTTGTATTTGATGGCGAAATGTGAGCTAAATACCTTTTATAATGTGGGTAGTAAGGATACGTTTAAAGTTAATGCTTCAAAATATCGTGAGATAACATTACCAAACTACAAGAGCTTTAAAACGCTGAAAGAAGACTATTCTGACACCAAATTTCATAAAATGATAATTAAAGAATGTTCTTACTTTAGAATGTACAGTTCACATTATTAATTGTTTTCAGCTAGGACCAGGCAATAAGGAGGTGTTGTCTGGTCTAAAATGAAGTCATCTCTAAATCCATTAAAAAAAGGCACAAACTAAAGTATGAGTGAGCTTGAAGAATATTGTCCACATGACAAAAAAGATTGGAGAAAATGGCTCGAAAAGAATCACGTTAAAAAAGAGGCCGTTTGGCTCATCTTTTATAAGAAAAAATCGCCTAAGTATAACCTAAGTTGGAGCGAATCAGTTGATGAAGCACTTTGTTTTGGTTGGATTGATAGCGTTAAAAAGACAATAGATTCTGAGACATACAAACAGTATTTCAGCAAACGAAAAGCAAAAAGTAATTGGTCAAAAATCAATAAGGATAAAGTGAAAAGCTTAATTGAACAAGGACTTATGGAAGAAGAAGGTTACAAAAGCATCGAAATTGCAAAAGGAAATGGTTCTTGGACAATTTTAGATGAAGTAGAAGCCCTTGTAATTCCAGACGATTTAAAAGAAGCATTTGCAAATTTCGAAGGCTCAATGGAATTCTTTGATAGTCTAAGTAAATCCGTAAAAAAGATTTTATTGCATTGGGTCGTTTCGGCTAAAAGAAAAGAAACAAGACAAAAGCGAATTTTAGAAATCGCAGAAAATGCAAGTCAAAACTTGAAACCCAAACAGTTTCGATAGAATAAAAATGGCTTATAACACATGTAGCCTTTGCATATGTCAATAAAATCTCAGCAAGAACCTTAGAGAAAAGATAGATAACCCATAAGCAATAAGATGTTTGACCAATTAATCGATATCATAAAAAAAGACAAAAGGATTTGGGAAAAGTTCCAAAACTGCTTAATAGAAAGGGAACTTAAGTCCAAAACGGTCTTGTTAAATGAAAATCAAGTGGCGACTCATATTTTTTTCATTAAAGAAGGATGCCTGCGAGAATCGTTTAATAAAGAGGGAAAAGACATCACATTTCAGTTCTTTTTCGAAGGTCAGGCTGTCGCTTCTATGGACAGTTTTATAAATAACACGCCTAGTCTATTTTCGATCGAAAGTATTGAACCATCAGTAATATATTCTATTAAAAAAACAGATTTTGATGAAATGCTTAAAACGATTCCTGAATTTAATGAGACGTTTCAGAAGTTTGTATTCCAACGATTTAGTCATTATAGCCATCTTTTTCTTTCACGAATAAAAGACACACCTCAAGAGCGTTATAATGAGTTACTTCAAAATCATCCAGAAATAATAAAAAGAGTTCCTCAACACTTCATTGCCTCTTATTTAGGAATTACTTCCGTTTCACTAAGTCGCATACGAAATAGGTAATAGCTCATTTATTAACAATTGTTATCGTCCAATCGTATTTCAATCTAGTTCTTTGTGCTGTAATAATTAAACGGCATAAAAATGAAAGTATTAATTGTATTTAATCATCCTTACGAGGGCAGTTACTGCAACGCGATTTTGGAATCAGCAAGAGCTGGCTTAAAGTTGGGAAATCATGAGATTGATATCATTAACTTAGATAAGGATGGTTTTAATCCTGTGATGAATTCACAAGATTTAAAAGCATTTAGAGATAAAAAAACAGTTGACCCCAAACTTTTAGGCTATAAGAATAGACTGAAAGAATGCCAACATTTAGTCTTTATATTTCCTATTTGGTGGGAACTGATGCCTGCATTAATGAAAGGTTTTATTGATAAGCTTATTTTACCGGGTATTGCGTATGATTATACAAATGAAAGCAATACAAAAATGAAACCTCTTTTAACCAATTTAAAAGGTATTACTGTAATTACCACAATGAATACACCCCGACTTTTATACAGAGTCATATTTGGTAACGCAATTCAGAAAGCTTTGCTACGTGGAACATTTTGGAAATTAGGCTATAAAAATCGGAAATGGATAAGCTTTAATAAGGTGAAATCAGCTTCTACTGAGAGACGTAAAAGATGGCTTAATAAAATTGAAAAACGATTTGCTAAAGAGCAGATATAATAATACGAATAACAATTAAACATTACTCCCGATGAAAATTAGTAGAAAGCTTATCACGCCTTATTTAACCTGGACTTTTTTTGTAATTGGAATATCTGGTATTTTAATGTTCTTTCATGTGCTGGACGGATATACAGAAGTGGTTCATGAATTCCTGGGTTTATTATTTACCATTTTTGCTATCCTCCATACCGTATTAAACTGGAAAAGTTTAAAAAGCCATTTCAAAAAAAAGATATTTGTCAATTCTTTTATTGTCGTTTCTCTAGTTTCTGTATTATTCATATATCTAGGTATTGGGCATGGAGAGCCTGAACGCATTATTATGGAAAAGCTTACAAAAGCTGACATTAACAGAACGTTTTCAATATTAGACATTGACTATTTTGAAGCAGAAAAAATACTAAAGAGCAATAACATACTTATAGGTAAGTCTAGAACGATAGAAGAAGTTGGTTTAAAAAATCAGCTATCTCCAGAAGAAATAATTGAATTAATCCTTAAGTGATTATAAGATAGAGGAAGCCCACCTTTAGTATTTTGTGTAAGCCTAGGGGCTAAGTGCAAAATATCAAGGTTTATCAGGAGAGAAGCCCTAATCTGTCACGATTTATATCATTTACTATAAATGCAAAAAGCCAAGCCCTACGCTTGGCTTTTCTTTTGGTAATGATTTATCCTTTTTTGAATAATGTACAAATGTTCTCAGTAAGGTTTTCAGTTTTAGTAGTCGAGTAGTTATTGAATTTCAAAAGGAAATAGAAAGGAAGCCAAGCTTAGATACATAAGTATTCTCAAAGCAGATTTCTCAGCCTCAAATTCTTATCTCTACTTAAAAAGATTCTGTTCTGCCCCCTTCTTTTGCTTTATTTATTATAGTTTATTTTGTTAAGCATTTATTGTTTTGTAGTTTCGAGAACTAAAAATATAATAAGTACTCAATTCTCACCTATAGGCTGTGTGCTGGGCACTTTTACTCACGACAGAGTAACGAATAGGCTATGTATGCTAATTTATCTAGCGACTTAGCGCCAATTGTAAAAATACAAGACATGAATTTATCAAAGCGAAATGAAATGAAAATAGGATTACTAATTACTATTTGTGCGATCTTTTTTATTAGTTGCTGTAAAAATGAATCAAAGGAAGATTTGGAACAACTAAAATTAGAAGAACTAAAAGCAAGTTTCCATGGTAATTATGAATTGATTTCTTCAGTTTCTGAAGATGCCGTCGATTTGAATATGGATGGAACGAATTCTTCTAACTTGCTTTTGGAGAATCCTAAACTCTCGGAATCTCGTTTATTCATTAGAATTTTAGAAGCAGAACTGGGCTATCATTTTTTCGAGGAAATGTGGCCTATGGCCTCGTCTTATGTTCGCAGAGATGAGGTTTATGATCCTAATAAGGTTTATTCGACATATGCATTAGGTTATGATTCAAACGTTAACTCGAGTATTTGTTTGTTTAATGATGATTGCACATCAATACAATTACTTAATGATGTTAAGAAAGATGAATTAAATACCTTAATGAGTATAGAATCAATAAATATTGAAGAGAATGAAATAATAAAAGTAACAAGCATTCGAAGATTATATAGTATTAAAGGATGGGTTACGACAAAAATAGAATCTCGATATAAACGATACACCATAATCACATAAAATCACAAGGAACCAATAAATAAGACTTTAAGCGGTCGGCATGACTCAGCTATGAGTACATACTCTGACAAACTAAAGGATAAAACACTTTTACGTTAGCAAACATAAAAAGACATAGTAAAATGAAGCAGACTTATAAACTTAAAAATGGTGAAATTTCATTTGATGAAAATGGAATAGTGATAATAGACAACGCGCGAAAGCAATACCGATTACGAGTTTTTTCTTCAAGCCTGTGGACCTTCTACGGAATAATGTCAGTTTTGAGATATTTTAAAACTGGCGATCAATTTTTACTCTGGACAGGATTATTTATAGGAATCGGTCATTTTGTACTCTTAATTTCCTCTTTTTTTAGAATCACAAAAAATGAAATTAAAAAAAGTGAGATTAGATCGTTAGAATTAAAACAAAGGTTTGGTAATAATTTCCTTGATATTAAGTTGGTTGGAAATAAAATAAGACGAGTTAGTCAAATTGACATTATTAATCACGAACTCAAACACTATATAGAAACAAATTTTAAAACAAAATAAATTCTTTTTACTAACAAACCTAAGCATCACGCAAGGCCAGAATATCCCATTAGATTTTTAAGATTATAAGCCTTAGCAGATAGCTACATTAGCCTAGTGGCTTGCTGAATACCAATCGTATTAATTTTTCTAAGGCCCATAAACCGATTGAGTGTACCAAAAATAGGCGAGACACTTGATTGCCGCTTATCTTTTATGTAGCGACCTACTTATTTTTATTCTTGCTAGAAAAGAGAATGTTGATAAACCTCAATTACCGTTTTTTGTTAACTTCGACAAACTAAAGGATAAAACGCTTTTACGGTAGGGTGCATTTCAACATTTTCTCTCCTAAATTAAATAAATATGAATTTTAAATAGGTAAAACTCCACCTAAACGAACAAGATTAAAGCTATTAGAAATAAAATGACGAATCAGCTACTTGAACTAAGTATAATTAATAGAGAAAAAAGAGAAAGTTCTCGACTAACAAAACAGATCGTATGGGGTGTTCTTATAGCTCTAACATCCGTGATATTATATGTTCCAATTGAAATAGAGGTAAAAGGAATATTAATATTAACAGCAGGAATTTTGGCACCATTATGTATAAGCTATGTATTTAAGACTCCTTCAAAAGGGACCATTTCTTTAGAAAACGAAAGTATTAGTTTAGTTATAGGAAAAAACAAGACAATAATATCGTTATTACCGAATACCAATATTTTCTTTTATCGATTCCCCTCCATTGATGGTGGTATCTCATGTTTTATTGAGTTTTATGAAAATAACAAGAAGTTTTTGTACGAGCTCGATTTGGTTTTTTCAAGTGAAAAGAAATCATTGGAAAGTTTAAAAAACGTTTGGAAAAATAAAGGAATAAATATTATAACTAGGGAAACGCCCCCTAACAAAACTAACCCTTGCACAAGCCCATAAACTAAGTAAGTGTTGCAAAAATTGGTGAGATACTTGATTACCGCTTTCCTTTTATGTAGCAACTCGCTTATTTTTATTCTTAGCAGAAAAGAGAATGTTGATAAACCTCAATTAACGTTTTTTGTTAACTTCGACAAACTAAAGTATAAAACATTTTTACGTTGGGTGCGATTACTTACAGTAGAAAAAGTTATTTGCAAAAGCTTGGCATTAATAATAAATTAAAATCATACATAATGGATGTAAAAACATGGAATAGTTTATCAAACACAGAACAAAATGAAGTTCAATCCATGAGTTCCTCATTTATTAAGCAAGTCTGTAATAGCAATGCTATTGATGGTCGAGATTTCATGAATAAATATGAAATAAAATATATTGATGGTTACTATTACATTTTTGAAAAGACAACAAATTCTAAACTTGGTGATTTTAAATCGAAAAGTGAAAATGTTATTAAAGCTTTGATGACTGATGCTGGTCAAAATTATGGACGATAGCATAACCCCAATTACAACAACACAACAACACAACAAAAGGAACCCTTACACAAGCCCCATAAACTATGTGAGTGTACCAAAAATAGGAGAGACGCTTAATTGCCGCCTCCCTTTTATGTAGCGACCTGCTTATTTTTATTCTTGCCAGAAAAGAGAAAGTTGATAAACCTCAACACCCGTTTTTTGTTAACTTCGACAAACTAAAGGATAAAACACTTTTACGTTGTTCATTATACAAAAAAAACGATGAGAAAGATTCTAAGCATATTGATAATTTTATTGATACTGACAAGCATTTCAACTTTTGCTCAATCAGAAAAATGTGATATAAATAAATTGCTCATTATTCATGAAAACATGGATAATCTAACTTTTCAAATGATTGAAGATTTTCTCTTTACGTTTGATGAATCCTGCGAGAATAATGTGGAATACTCAGAGTGGAGTACAGAGTTATTATTTAAAGTCATTGACAAATGGACTAATCTTTATTTTAAAGTTTTAACGTCAGAAAAAATAACTAATGACAATTGTATTTTAAAGACATTTAGCGATCCTCTTCTAGATTATAACTTTCAGAAAATATATGACAAAATCAAAGTTGTTGAAACAGTTGAAAACATTAAATCCTGTTACCTGAATGTGTTGATTGAAATTGCAAAAAATGACGGACTTGAAATTGAAAGATAAACCACGAACACAAAACAAAATTAACCCTTGCACAAACCCATAAACTAAATGAGTGTACCAAAATAGGTGAGACGCTTGATTACCGATTCCCTTTTATGTATCGGCATGCCTATTTTTATTCTTGCCAGAAAAGAGAATGCTGATAAACCTCAACACCCGTTTTTTGTTAACTTCGACAAACTAAAGGATAAAACACTTTTACGTTAGCACACATACTATGAAAGCACTTCACGTTAATATAATTCTAGCTCTTATCTTCATATTCGGTTGTCAGGTTTCAAGTGATGAAAACTTAGAATGGGAGGTAATAAAAGATAAACAAGATTTTGCTTCGTTTTTCAATTTTGCATTAAATAATACAGACTCTGTTTTACATTCTATGTGTATTGATTCTTTGGAAAAATATAAGCCTAAAAATGAAAGTATAGTCTTGAATAGATACGAATATTACAATCATGCCAAAGACACTCTTGTAGAAACAGGTTTCTATGAATATGATGAATGCGATATTCGCTATGAATCTAAAATGAGAAATATAGTGTATGTAAATATTGATAGAAATGATTCTGTACAGACCAATTACATTTATAATGAATACAAAAATTATTCAGAACTAATTACAACTCTTATTGATACTACAGGTTCATCACTTGAAATACCAGAAACGAAAGTTATTGAATGGAATAACAAACATTATTTATCTCGAAATTTGGCTGTTTATATTCATTGTGAAATATTTCCTGACACTCTCGTAAAAAAAACTACATGGAGTGCATTGATACAAGAAACAAAAGGAGTTTTAGCAACCTTTAATTCTTTAAGAAATTCAAGATCCAAACATATATTTCAAAAAGAATACTCTGAAGTTATTCCTGAAAAGAAAAAGCTAATAATTGGACTCGTACCAATGTTTATGAAAATTCGTTTTTTTGGTTCTTTTATTAATATACAGCCACCACCTCCACCGGTACATCCAGGTGTATTAGAAATATTAAATGATACGATAGAAGGTGATTTGGAATAAAAGCAACATATTGCCAACAAAACTAACCCTTACACAAGTCAATAAACTAAGCGAGTGTTGCAAAAACAGTTTCTTTAATTGATTGCCGCTTCCCTGTTATGTAGCAAACTGCTTATTTTTATTCTTAGCAGAAAAGAGAATATTGACAAACCTCAATACCCATTTTTTGTTAACTTCGACAAACTAAAGGATAAAAAAAATTACATGTGGCACACATTTAGATGAGAATTGGAATATACATATTAATTGGATTGACTTTCTTAACTACAATAATCTCATATGGACAAAGTAGTATAAAGGGAAATATAAAAATTTATAATTCTGAAATGCATCCAATGGGTATCAAAGTATTGGTAAGTAAAATTCTTCCGAATAATGACCTAATTGGAACAACAACGGACTCATCTGGGTATTTCATTTTGAAAACTATTCCGAATGGAAAAATCGATTTACAATTTAGTTTTATAGGATGCTATAATACAATAGTTAAAGACATCGAGTTGAAAAATGACTCTATCCAATTACAAAATATACCTGTCTTTGAAAGCAATTACACTTTAAATTGGGATGGTATATGTGAAAAAAGACTTTTGTGGGGATTAATAAAATATAAAAAAGGTTGTGGAGGAACTGATACTATTGAAAGGTCTCAATTTCCCGCTAATAACAAAATTTATATTGGTTGCAGTAAATCGGAAACAGATTCAATTCTTTTTGAACTGAATCCTCAAACAAAAAATATTGAAGTTAAATATGAAGCATTGAAAAGTGTGTGGTAACAAAATCATCCCTCACACAAGCCCATAAAATTTCACCAGCTTTTAAGATGATAAACCGTTGCAGATAGATGCATTACCTTACTAGCTTGCTGACTACCAATCGTATTTATTTTCTAAAGCCGATAAACTAAGTGAGTGTACCAAAAACAGGTGCGACGCTTGCTTGCCTCTTCCCTTTTATGTAGCAACCAGCTTATTTTTATTATTGCCAGAAAAGAGAATGTTGATAAACCTCAGTAAGTGTTTTTTGTTAACTTCGACAAACTAAAGGATAAAACACTTTTACGTTAGGTGTAATTACACATCTTACTCTTTATAATTTATTTCTAAACAAAATTAATATCTCAACTAAATACTTTTTGAATCTACTCCAAGTTGATTCAAGTAACAAACTACAAATGATGAAGGATTAATTATGAGGCATATAGAAAAAAGATTCTTGGTTCAAGAAAAGCTATCCGAGTCTAAACCAGAAGGTTTAAGAACTGCTATTGCACTTGGAGATGTCAACAAATTAAGGAAATACACTTCAAATAAAAATGCAATTCCACATTTGGTGACTGAAGATGAAGAATGTATACAAGGATTTTTTTACAACCACAATGGTGCTAAACTAATTGTACCTGAACCTGATCCTGTTTTAATTTATTTTCATACGGCACAATCAAACTATGCGCAAATTGAATCAACTCGTAATGAAATGCTTGTTAATCTAAATCCGAAGGATATAATTGATGAAAAAATGATTCATCAAATATTTGATTTTTATAGTATTGCAAGCTCTACAATTATTTTTTCTGTGACAGCTTTGGAAGCTTTTATAAACCAAATAATACCAGATGAGTATAATTATAGCCGTATTAACACAAATAAGACGGAAGTATATAATAAAACTCAATTACAAAAATCAATTCAAATCAAGGAGAAAATTGAAAAAGTTGTTCCATTATCGACTAGTTTGGACTTTAAAAAATCACATGTGCAACAGTATAAAAAACTTATCACTCTTGTTGAACTTCGAAATGATTTAATTCATACTAAGCAAGCCTCAGGAAAATCTAAATATGAAGGGCTATGTACGAGACTTTTCAATCATAACTTTCAAGGTGCATTATATGCCGTAAGAGATTATGTGAATTTTTATAAAAAGGACTATATCACAGAATGTAATTGTGGAGCTGGTTTTTAAAAACTACATCTAATAAATAGGACTCTAAGCGGTCGGCACGACCCAGCAATGAATTCACACTTCAACAAACTAAAGGATAAAATCCTTTTATGTTGGCAAACATTTAAAACATTCGGAAACAATGAATAAGTTAATAGTTACAGCTTTTTTTATACTATTCTCTCTATACGCTAAAGCTGGTTGGTATGAGGTTTATACTTATGATGGGGTATTAGCTGGTAAAAAAGTCCATTTCTCTCTTCAATTTCGAGAGATTAATTCAACTTCAAAAGATTCAATTTTAGTGACCGGGATTTATAAATATAATCACATAAATGAACCAATAAAATTAAGAGGCTTTCTAATAAACAATGATTCTTTAAAACTGCAAGAATATCATAATGAAGAATCATTTGCTGATATCACTTTTAAATGGAATAAAGGAGATTTAGTCGGATTATGGGAAAAAATGCAGAGGAAATACTCAGTAAAACTTAAGAATGTCGGTAGGTTGACTGATTTGGATGCAGATAATCGTATTCCTCCTACAGAGATTCTAATGAGTACATGTTTCGACAATGAATATCTTGTAGGTGTTTATGAAAAGTCTCAAAGTGATGACAGAGCCAGAATGGTTGGATTGTCAGTAAAATCCAAGAAAAGTAATATAGTACTTCAAAGAATTAATTTTGATTTTGAAGAACGCCCTATAGGCAATGTTATGACTGTAATTTTTGAAAACGCTATAGCTGATAAATACAAAAGAGTTAAAATGATCGAAGTTACAGTTGATGATGGTCGAATGGGGGAAAGTTTTTTTATGAAATTTGATGAACAGGAAAATAAATTTATAATGGACAACTAAAAATATTACCAACATGTGCTCATCGTCAATTGCCGTTTCATCTGTGCACTAGTGCTTATCAGTTGAATATAGTTTAAAGCAACTAGAAAGAAATGAAAGCCGAAATCGGCAACTATTCGTAGCTCCATCTGTTAAAAAAGTAAGCCACGCCAAACGCTTGGCTTTTTGCATTGGCAATGACTCATCTTTAAAAAATGAGCCATATTGCCCTACTGTTATCACCAACAGGCTGGAAGGCTTCCTGCCAACTACTACGAGGCATAAAATTGCTTTTAAGGCTTGCGGAATAGTTCTAGAAGGTAAAAAAGCAAATTGAAGGCTCTCCGCCTACTTCTGCGAGCCATAAAATTGCTTTTAAGGCTTGCGGAACACTTCTAGAAGGTAAAAAAGCAAATTGAAGGCTTTCCGCCTACTTCTACGAGGCATAAAATTGCTTTTAAGTCTTGCGGAACACTTCTAGAAGGTAAAAAAGCAAATTGAAGGCTCTCCGCCTACTTCTACAAGCCATAAAACTGCTTTTAAGACTTGCGGACCACTTCTATATCGCAAAAAAGCAAAAGAAGACTTCCTGTCAACTACTGTGAAGCATTGTCTCATCTTATTGTTAATTGTGAATCAAGTTTTTTTAATTTCATGTTGATTGTTTAGTGTTTGTTTGTTTTCAGCTTGTATGCTGTGGTTGTGTGGTTTGTGTTTTGATGGTGAATCATAAAAAATGTTTTTTGTATCGATTTAATTCCTACATTAGATAGTGAAATCAAAAAAAACAAACAATTATGAAAAAGATTAGTTCGAAAGCAAACACCAACGAAATAGCAGAAGTCTGTGTTGGTATTATAGAATTAAGTAAAAAACATTCCATTGTCGAAGATCCTTATTATAGCATGACATTGGATCGATTGACATCTCAAACCGAAGATTTAATTGGGAAAATAAATTCTGGTACGCTAACAAACGAGTTAAGGGAGTGCGATGAGCTTCGTGATACCGATGTGAAAGCTATTTTTTATGAGGTAGAGGCAAAGTGCATGCGTCGTGCTGATGCCGATCAGGAAAAGGCGACCGAGGTATTAGCTATTTTAGACCGTTATGGCATGAAGATAGTAGGCAGTAGTTATACCAATGAGAGTACTCAAGTTAGAGCTATGTTGAGCGATTTAAAAGCGCCAGCATTGGCCGATGCCATTGCTTCTATCCCCGATTTAAGTCATCTAATTGGTAATTTGGAAGCATCGCAAGCCGCTTTCGATATCGCATCTTCAAAATCGATAGAAGGGAAACTAGAAAGAGAAAATACCAAACCAGCTTCGGTTGTTGCCAAAGAATTGAAAGAAACCTTTAACGACGAAATATGTACCTATTTAGGCGCTATGGCTCTTGCAAACCCAGCTAAATACAAAACTCTTACAGGTTTAATGCATGTTCTGATAGAGGAAAGTAATAAGAAGGTTCGCGACAGACTTAATGCTCAAAAGAAAAAGAAAGCCGAAACCGTAGAGCTGAACTAATAAGAATAGAATGAGATACATGTTTTAGAAACGACTCCGAAATGGGGTCGTTTCTTTTTACCTATCTTACTAGTCATCGAGCTTGAAACTATCACGTGAAGATCATCATTAAAAAAAATTGTGATAATTTGAGAAATTTGTGGACATTTCTTTTTCGTTTTACATTCTCCCTTTTTAGGGGAGATGTCCGAAGGACAGAGGGGTGTTCAATTTTTCTTTGGAACACGAACCCATTAATTCATTTTATAATGTGAGTAAATATCCGACAGGACAGAGTGGTGAAAATAATTCACCTTAGACATTTTTGTTTAAATATCATATCATTATTATTTGACACCCTTTCGCCTGCCGGCACTTTCCCTTTAAGGGAAAGGTTCATTTATTAAGTTCTTCTTCTAAATATGACAGATGCATCTCAGTTATTCAAAATATGTATAAAGAGTTGTCATTCTAGGGAATCCAATGGATCACGAACACATTAAATCACCTTATAAGGTGAGTAAATGTCCGGCAAGGCCATCACAAGTGAATCATCATCTAAAAAAGAATTTGTGATTATTTGAGAAATTCGTGGACACTCCTTTTCGTTTTACAATTTCCCTTTTTAGGGGAATCCGATGAATCATGAGCACATTAATTCATTTTATAATGTGAGTAAATGTCCGGCAGGGCCATCATAAGTGAATCATCATCTAAAAAAGAATTTGTGAGCATTTGAGAAATTTGTGGACACTTCTTTTCGTTTTACAATCTCCCTTTTTAGGGGAATCCAATGGATCACGAACACATTAATTCATTTTATAATGTGAGTAAATGTCCGAAGGACAAAATGGTGAATCATCATCTAAAAAAGAATTTGTGATTATTTGAGAAATTCGTGGACACTCCTTTTCGAACTTAGTTGATCATTTTGAATCATGAGATGTCAAAATTATGTGTAAATTAAGGGAGCATTAAACGCCATACACCTCAAATTTAATTGATAAGAGATGAAAACAGTTCTAAGAAATATAATCGCTTTCCTAACAGGATTGTTTGTAGGAAGTGTCGTCAACATGGGAATTGTCATGATAAGTGGCTCTATTATTCCACCACCAGCGGGTGCAGACACAACAACAATAGAAGGTCTGAAAGAAGCTTTGCCACTGTTCGAAACCAAGCATTTTATTTTTCCTTTCCTGGCTCACGCCTTAGGAACATTGGCAGGTGCATTTGTTGCCGCTTCGCTGGTCGTTACTCATCATTTAAAATTCGCTTTGGGTATAGGCTGCCTTTTCTTATTTGGAGGAATTGCCAATATGCTTATGCTGCCTTCGCCTTTGTGGTATAGCTTTGTCGACCTAATTGGCGCTTATCTGCCTATGGCTTGGATCGGAGCGAGTTTCGCAGAGCGTTTTAGGAAAAAATAAAAAGTTAAAAGGATTACTGATTTAGTAATCCTTTTTTATTACTGTCGTGTTTTCTGATAAAATTGTGGCATGTGTGAGTTCTATGGTACAAAAAAAAGACAGCCCCTTTCAGGACTGCCTTTACCTATTTCGAGCAGCTTGGGATTACTTTTCAAGCTTTTCAATTTCGATAGCTAGTTGGTCAACCAATAGATCCAGTTGGTTGATAACAGCTAATATTGTTTCAGGTTTCGACAAGTCAACATCTGCTTTTTTCAATTACTCCATAGGGAAATCGTTTCCTCTAAATAGAAAAGGAAAATAAATGCGACAACTTGTGGCTAAAAATGAATTATTATTAAGCGCATTAAGGGGGCTGTTATGCTGTTTTGTTCTTTGTTTTTGATTAAACAAAACTTAATAAAATGCTAGAGTGTTAATTTAATCGTTCCTTCTCTAGTTTCTATTTGGTGTGATTTGTAAAAGTTGTTGTAGTTGGCTTTTTTATTGGGTTTTGTGTGTTTTTGTGTGAATTTCTCTTTTGTGTTTGAGTTTTATTTATGATATGCAACACTTCTTTATATAATGCTGTTATTGTTGTTACATTTGCGTCTGATATTTTGATTATAATTAATGTCAAAATGCTAACAATAATTTCATCACACTATGAGAACACTCTTTACCCTATTAATCGCACTAGTATTACTCCCTTTTTACGGGAAAACTCAAAGCGGAGACCCGGTTTATAATGCTAGCGATATTGCTGAATTAAAAAAAATCGCTCAAGATAACTCGAATTTTACTTTTCGTGTAGATTGGTTAAGTGATAGCCCGGAATGGACAGGTGTTAGTTGGGAAACTGAATCTGGAGAACAACGAGTTGTAAAGTTGGTTTTAGATCAGTCAAAAATAACTAGTCTCGATGTGACTGGTCTTAACGAATTGAGAGAATTATCCTATAAAAATGGAAGTTGGGGACCAGGAGGGTGTTTAACGAAGCTTTATGTTACGGGTTTAACAAAACTTGAAAGTTTGGATATCAGAGGACATTATCTGGAAGAGACTGATTTATCAGGCTTGTCTAATCTTAAGATTTTGGATTTGTCTTCTTGTGATTTTGAAACCTTTAATCTTTCTGATCTTGTGAATCTTGAAGAATTATATTTTTCAAACAATGAATTGAAGACAATAGACCTCTCGTCTTGTACGAAACTGAAGAAAATTAGTTGTCAATACAATCAGATGCCATTTAGTCAACTGGAGCCATTACTTGCAGTTGCGACACATAATTTTGGATCGGATTTCTATAATGTTTTTGATGATTTGACACCTTTTCGAACAATTGATTTTAGTGGAGAATCTGTATTTGGTGGTCATCTAACCGAATTCAAATGGTTTCATGGAGATGGGAGTGAATTAGGTTCTGAAGTGCTAGAAACAACATCTCCTGGTCAATTTACCTTTAATATTGCAGGTGAGTTTTATTGCATCATGACGAATCCACTGTTTCCTGGGCTCACATTAAAAACAAAACCAGTAACCATTGAGGGAAGTGAGAAAAACGTAGCCGATATGGCAGCCTTAAAAAAGATTGCTGAAGAAAATGCTGAGTTTATTTATCGTGAAGATTGGTTGTCTGAAAACCCGGAATGGACAGGAGTCGTGTGGGGTGGAAGTTTAACAGATGTTAGGGTTATAGAAATGACTCTGGATAAAAGTAAGCTGCCTAGTTTGGATTTGAGATCATTTGATGAACTCCGAAAATTCAAAGCAAATTCTTGGGCTACAGAACCTGTTATCAGTTCGTTAAACATAACGGGCTTGTCAAAGCTGAAAGACTTAAATTATTATAGTAATGCCATAAGCGATTTAGATTTTACGGGAGTCGTTGCCTTGGAAAAGTTGAATTGCTCAAACAATGATTTGCAACATTTGGATTTGAGCGATTTGCCAAATCTAGTTGAATTGAATTGCGGAGCAAATCAATTAAAACAACTTGACATCTCTCATAATCCCAATTTAGTTGATTTGGATTGTTATTCGAATGAGTTAGGTTTTTCAGCTCTATATCCTCTATTAAGTATTGGGAGATTTTCTTATAGTAATCAGAAACCTGTATTTGAATCTTCTGAACTGACAGCTATAGTTGATTGCAGTGAAGAAGCGATTGTGAATGGAACAGTTACTACTTTTAAATGGTTTCACAGTGCCGGTACTGAGTTATCCGAGGCAGATGTTGAAGTTAATGCACCCGGTGTTTTTACCTTTAAGATTGCGGGTGAGTTTTACTGTGAAATGACCAACGCTTTATTTCCGGGAAAGACTTTAAAGTCTAAATTGGTCACAATACAAGGAACGGGTAAAAATGCAGATGATATTGCCAGCCTTAAAGCGATAGCTCAAGCGAACCCTAAATTTATTTATCGAGATGATTGGTTAAGTGATAATCCTGAGTGGAAGGGCGTAACCTGGGGAGGTAGTCTCGACGATTCTCGTGTTGTTAAAATAGTTTTGCATAAAGCCCATCTTTCGACCTTGAATGTGAGTTCTTTAGGAAAATTGCGAGAATTGGACTGTTCCAAGAATTCAAATTCTTGGTCATCTTCAGATACCTATATTTCTTCATTAATTGTAGATGGTTTGCAGGAATTGGAGAATCTAGATTGTGAAGGTAATGAGATTTCTGAATTAAGCTTGACCAATTTGCCTAGACTAAAGGATATTGATGTAGGGGATAATGATCTGAAAACTTTGGATTTATCCAACCTTAGTCAACTTGAAAATCTAAATTGCCGATACAATGATTTACATCAGATTATAAGTCCCAGTTCATCTGTTTTAAGTAGTTTGAGTTGCGCTTACAATAATCTACCTTTTAGTACTTTGTATTGGTACAGAGATGTTGATTATACAAGTTGGCATTCTCAGAATCACGTATTTGAAAAAATAAGTTCAACTGGTTTAATTGATTTTAGCCATGAGGCCGAGTTTGATGGTTCTAAAACCTCATTTAAATGGTTTTATACAGATGGAACAGAGCTAAGTGATGCAGACGTCGAAACAATAAGTCCTGGTAAATTTAACTTCACAGTTGCAGGCGAATTTTATTGTAAGATGACCAATCCTTTATTTTCCAATCTAACATTAAGAACAAAGCAAGTTAGTATATCAGGAGGAACAAAAAATGAAACAGATTTGGCAGCCCTTCGAAAGATTGCTGAAGATAATACTGAGTTTATTTATCGTGAAGATTGGTTATCTGAAACACCAGAATGGACAGGCGTAACTTGGGGTGGAAGTTTAGCTGATACTCGAGTTCTTGAATTGGCTTTCGAGAATGCAAAATTTTCAAACCTGG
>Ga0209272_10000362_pt1 | contig 40444 bp, 31 predicted proteins | sample tdDd002_FD_187125 | JGI IMG/M metagenome (GOLD analysis project Ga0209272, IMG submission 187125) | Marine sediment microbial communities from the Atlantic coast under amendment with organic carbon and nitrate - tdDd00.2 (SPAdes)... | ecosystem: Environmental > Aquatic > Marine > Coastal >...
AACGATATTGATCTTCAGCTAAATAATTCGTTCCTAGAATAGCCTCCTTGATAAATTTCTCAAGATCATTCCTATCAAGTCGATTAGTGGAATGTGTCGAGTATTTTCCGTTCACATAAAGTTCAAGGCTTAATCCACTTTGAATCGATTCCTGTATTTTTTCTATTTTCTGCTTTCTCACTTCAACCTCTGATTCTTTAGAATCATAAACAGAAACTGAAACTTCTTTTGCGCCATTTGCTGTGGCATATTTGGAAGCCCATTGGGCCAATTCCATTTTTTTATTGTCTTTCATCGAAACTTCTTTATAATTGATTAAAAGTAAACTCTAATGCTTCATTAAGCATTCGTACCACCAACAGTTAGCTGTGTTACTTTAACTGTTGGCAATCCCATAGAAACGGGAACACCTTGTCCTCCCTTACCACACGTTCCAACACCACAATCAATTTTCAAATCATTACCTACCATTGAGATTTGACGAAGAGCTTCAGGCCCATTACCAATCAGATTTACATCTTTTATCGGTTGGGTCAGTTTACCATTTTCAATTAAATAACCCGATTTCACATAGAAAGTAAAGTCACCGGCTCCAATTTGAACTTGTCCGTTTGTAAATGTATCGACATAGATACCATCCTTTACACTTGATATAATATCTTCTCTGCTGTGAGGGCCAGCTTCCATGTACGTATTCCTCATACGAGGAATTGGTGCATGTCGGAAAGACTCACGACGCCCGTTTCCTGTTGGCGTCACATTGTAATGTTTTGCACTAATTCTATCGTGCAGATAACTGGTTAACACACCATTTTCCACCATCTTTGTTTTTTGGGTAAGGATTCCCTCATCATCAATATTCAGAGTTCCCCTATAATTTGGATTTGTTCCATCATCAATTATATTCACAAAGTCTTCTCCAACCTTTTGCCCCATTTTATCACTAAAAATTGATGTTCCCTTGCGATTAAAATCAGCTTCAAATGCATGGCCCATAGCCTCGTGCAATAAAATACCAGATCCACCTGCAGCTAAAACAACTTCCATTTGACCTGCTTTTGGTTTAACAGCTTCAAATTGTTTGTTAGCGCCCTCTACCACTTCATTAGCTAATTCATCCAAAAGTTCTTCATTTAAATATTCATAGCCTATTCTCATGGAACGTGATGCAAAGAAATCTTCTCGCCTATCTCCTTTTTCCATAACACAAACAGCAATAAAACTAACCATAGGTCGATAATCAAAACTGACCACACCTTCTGAATTCGCAAAAAGAATGTATGAAGAACTATCGTTCAAATAAACCTGAACCTTAGCTACTTTATCATCCAAACTGAACACCTTATCGTTCAATTTTTGGAGATATGGTATTTTTTGTTTGATAGATACATCCTCCCAAGAAGTTTTAATTTTACAGAATTCAGGATGTACACTTTCTTGCAAATTAATAGGTGGAAACTTTTTGTTTTCATTTGCAATACTTGCTGCAGTTTTTGCGACTTTCTTCATGGCATCCAAAGAAATCTCTTCTGAGAAAGCATAACCGGTCTGATCTCCTTTCAATACACGCACTCCTACTCCATAATCAATGTTGGATCCAGCACGATTTACTTGCTTATCCTGAAGCCCAACATTGTTTGAAAGAGAATGTTCGAAATACAGATCACAATAATCTCCTCCTCTTGATAATGCTTCAGCCATAACTTTTTGCAGCATTTCTCTGTCAACATTAAAATGAGCGTAATACTCCTCTAAGCCCGATTGTTCGGTAATACGATTACATCCCATACTTAAGAATGAGGGCAAAATTGCCATTCCAGCTAGAGAGACAGATCCTGTTCGGATAAACTCTCTTCTTGAAAATTCATTGTTCATATAAAAGTTTTTTTAGGGTTTGGGTTATCTTTGAATTATTTGGTGACGCAAAAGTTAAGATTTTTTATTGTCATAATAAAACCTTATTTATGGAAATTACAGATATCTGGAAGAAATCCTGAAGTTGAACAATGCAATAAAGAACCATATACTTTCAAGCTTAAAAAAAAAGCCATACCCCCTATCTTCTCAAAAAAACGTACGTGATACTAAATAGCTTAAAGCTAAATCCGGGGCGAATACTTTAAAGGCTCAAATTAAGCGTGAACTCTTTTTATAACGAACCTTTCTTTCTTCCAGATAATTTAAGACATAGTCAAAACACCCTTTGTGCTGGGCTAGCAACTCAGGAGGAAAAATACCTTTCTCTGAGAACAAGCCTTCTAATAACAGATTGGCAACAGCGGTAGCGGTATAGCCTGTTGTTCGTGCCATAGATGACGTTTGAGTCTCTTTGCAATATTCATCATGTAAATTGTAAACAACCTCCTCCTTTTCACCCTTGGCATTTTCCCCTTTTAGCGTCACTCTCATTACCGTTAATTCTTCTTCGAATTCTCCCAGTTTCCATTCATCGATCAATATTTTGCTGGTAAAATCGATAGGAGAAAGTTGAACGCCATTAACTTCTACCACTTCCTCACTAAAAAAGCCACTTTCTTTTAAGACTTTCACATATTCTACATGCCCAGGATAACGTAAGGTTTTTTCTTTCATATTCGGAATATGAGGCATGGTATAAATAATCGAACGTAATCCATCCGTATTAAAAGCTTCCAAAGTTCCTACCTTATCAAACTCTACATACTCACAATCTGTTAATGGTTCACGAACAAGGACCTTTCCATTTTCAACATACCTTGCTGGCCGCATATATTCCTGAATGACATCAACAGGTGAGAATGGCGCCTTATAGTAAAAAGGCCATTTTTTAGCTTTGGGTAAGCCTCCAACCAAGCATTCAAAATCAGTCAGTTTCATTTTCTCATTGTAATAGCCCAATATCAAATTCCCCATACCTGGCGCAACACCACAATCAACAATCGCGCTTACATTCTTTTCCTTAGCTAGCGTTTCTAATTCAAATGCATTTTCAGGGAAAAATGAGATGTCTACCACATTTACGCCAGCCTCAACAATGGCTTTTAAGGTTTGAAAACCAAGAAATCCAGGCACGGCACATATAACTAGATCGTATTCTTTTATGGTGTTTTGTAGCTCTGCTTTATCGCAGACATCGAGCTGTAAGTTTTTCAAAGCATGACACTTGCGATTAACCTGATCCAACACCGTTTGACTGATATCGCAAAGGCATACATCATGCTTTTTAGCCATATCTATCGCCATAGCACTACCCACCATACCAGCACCTAAAACAATTATCTTGCTCATAGAAAATGATATTTAAAATTAAAGAACGAAGAAGATCATAGCGATCTTATCTTTTACTGATCAAGCTCTTATAAAGTTCTTAAATATCAGAACAGTAAAAAAATAATTAATGAACCTAACCTTAAAAATGACAAAGCCACTCAAATATGAGACATTTGAGTGGCTTTTATCATTAAATAGTTCCTGGTTTCAGAAAATATTGGTTCGTAACTTATTAGATGACTTGGATCTTTCTTGATCGTACTTTACCTCCCATAGTAACACGAACAATGTAAAATCCAGCTGGCAACGATTCAATTCGAATTGTGTTCGTCCCAGTATTTTTATCATTTTCGGAATAAACTTTCTTCCCACTGAGATCGAAAATCTCCAAAATAAAGTCTTGGCTTGAATTATCCAGTTGAAGTTTAAATACACCTCGGCAAGGATTAGGATAAATCATCATCTCATTCAAATCTTCCTGAACGGTTTCAATTCCTGTCGCAATTACTTCCACCCTTTCAGTATTGGATTTAAACTCAGAATCAAACATATAACCAATTACTTGAGCACTATAGATTCCAGCTTCTTCTACAAGCATTTCGTAATTATAGTTTCCTAAGTCGAAATCATCTATAGTTTTAAAAACGGAACCATTGATGTAGATTTTAAATTCATCGTATTCAACTGAAATCTCTAATTGCAATCTTAATTTATTGTATTTGATAAGCTCAAACCCATTAATAATAGGCCTTTTATCCTTCACCTCTACTTCTTTTTGGTTCGATTTTAAGGGTTCCTTACCAACATAGGCAATTACATAAGAATTATAAACACCTGCCTCATCAACAGTTATTTCATGACTAAAAGAGCCTTGAACTGGGGCTTGGATGGTCTCAAAAACCTTGTCATTAATATAAATTTCCATGTAGTCATAGGCGTCATTTATATCCACATCCAATTGAATAACGCGATCTCTAATCTCTCTAAATTCCGAAACGACAGGCATGCGATTAATCGCGGGAATGTCTACACTCCAAATACCTCTTCCATGGGTGGCAATAACCACTTGATTTCCCACAAAGTGCATATCGTAAATAGAAACAGGAGGTAAATTACCACTTAGCATATGCCACGATTCACCATTGTCGGTGGATTCAAACAGACCTATTTCAGTTCCAGCCCAAATGGTTTCAGGGCTGTTTGGCATGACTAAAAGACAATGAGTAACCACATCTGGGAAACCATTATTACTTTTTTTAGTGGTTCCAAAACCTGAAATATCTTTCCAGTTTTGTCCCAAATCAGTTGTTCTTAAAATTTTTGGACCCTCAGCTATTGAATAAAGAAGATAGGCTGTATTGGGTTCTGTAGGATGAGTTGCAATGCCGCTGATATAGGCATTTATATTCTTTTCTGTATAGTCATTCACAGAAGTGTAGATTTCCCCTTCATCCTGTGAAACATGGATTTTTAAACCTCCGCCCTTTTGCATTGCTGCTCCCGCCCATACAATTTTTGGATCAGCTAAAGATACTTCAACATTGTGCACACTGTAGACGCTCCCATTAGACCAATTACTTTCAATGCGTTTCATCTCCCAGTTAGAACCAAAGTCAGTAGATTTATAAACACCTGAACCTCCTACAGCAAATACAACATCAGGATGCAATTTTGAACTAGAAAGTCGAGTAATAAAAGGACCATCACCACTTTGTATACCGTTATTTTTAAGTTGAGTCCATGTTCTTCCTCCATTTGTAGTTCTGTAAAGTGCATTGTAATATACACTTCCCAATAACTTTCTATGATCTGTACTGTGCCACAGGCATTCGAAACCATCTCCTCCTATACGAAAATAGTAGTTGGTTTTAGAGGACGCATTTTCCCTTGCTGCCGATTGCCAGGTTCCGTTATCCTGCATACCACCTAAATATTCATTGGCTTCAGGATTTTTAGCTACACCATAAAATTGAGTCGTAATATAATTATTGGGTCTTTGATTAAAAGTAATTCCATTATCTTCAGAAACTCCAATTCCACCATCATTCCCATTAATAATCCTAAAATTTGTGTCATCCAATGGAATGACTGTGATGTTATGATGGTCGGGATGCAATCCAGGAACCTTGGTTTTACCCTCAGCTTCATTCTGGTCGTAATTATTACCTCCGCCATACTCGCCATATGCATCAGCAACACTCGTTGTTGTACCTCCAAAAACTTTAATGGCTGCATATTTTACAACAATTTTTGAAGTTGGTAAATTTTCAGCATCCCAGCTTGCTCCAGGTCTTAATGTAGGCCAAATCATATACATAGCCTTATGCATGTGCCCCCCTGAAATAGCAATGTTTGCATCTGCTTCATTAGTATTATATTCTACAGCATTAACATAAATATATTCTCGCCCCAACTCACCATAATTTTCCCCAGTTCGAGTATATAGATTAAAAACCCCATCTTTTTCCTGATCTCGGAAAGAAACCATCAACTGCCTATCGTTTTTTGTATCCCAAACCTGAAATGGAACATCAACATAAGCGCTGTAAGTATAATTTGATGGACTAACACCATCAGCTGCTTCATCAGGTACAGTGAAACGGTGGGCTTTCTGGGAAAAACCTGTTCCAAAACGAATTTCAACCGAAGACCAGTCGGTAGCAAGCAAACCTGTTCCTTCCTCTGTACTGAGACCTCCATCTAAATAATCACCTTTAAAATTTATGAAAGAAAGAAAATCCGTATTTTCAGTATAAGCCTTTTCAACCGCTCCTTCTCCAGTCACCGTAACTGTCTCGTTAAGCGTTACTTTCCACATATTAACACCCGCTACATATGCTTCATTCTCATTAAACGGATGAGCTGTTATCACATTGTCATAATTTCCTTGTCCTCCCAAAAAATTTTCATTTTTAGGATTATTATCCTCATCCTTGTAGGCGTACCAAAAAGCACCCCCATTTCTAGATACATAAACAAATGATTTATGGTCTGAAACATTAATACTGGCATAAACAACGTCTTTATTTACTGGAGATACAGCAAGTTCGTATCTACCACCCGCAACTAAACCATCAGATGCCAGCTCCCAAGTATCACCTCCATCCAAAGTACGAAGTACTCCCTTTGAATTTTCACCAGCATATATCGTATATTCTTCAGAAGGATGTGCTGCCAAAACCTCAACTCCAGTATAGCTATCATAAACTTCTTTCCAATCAGTTCCTCCATTTATCGATTTAAAAATACCGTATTCTGTAGCAGCAATCACAATATCTTCATTAATTGGGTTTACCCAAAGACGGTTCACGTAAGCAAATCGCTCATCAGTCCTGGTATTTTCCATTTGACTCCAACTTTCCCCCCGATCCTCAGATTTCCATATCCCATTTCCGAGATTATTGGCACTTCCGGGGAAACTCTCACCCGTTCCAGCATAAATGATATCATGGTTTGATGGCGCCATAAAAAGTGCATTTACAGACAGGTTGGTAAGATCATTAGATAGGTTTGTCCAATTTTCAGCACCATCAGTGGTTTTCCAGATTCCTCCACTGGCACTTCCTGCATACCAGGTATTCTTATCACTTACATCAGGATCAACAACAATAGCACGAGTACGGCCACCCACGTTGGCAGGACCTCTCTGAACAAATTTCAGTGGTTCTTTACTACTTTTTAGGCTTGATGCATTATCTCGGGCATTCTGAAGCTCCCTTGTTTTGTAGTTCATTTGGTACCCCGATTCACTTTCCCCAATTCGCGTTGTGATATCTTTGAAATATTTGCTAAACATATTGGGCTTATCGGCCTTGCTATAGCCATGCTTTCTTTTAGCCTTTTTTTCTTGAAATTGCTTTTGCCATATTTCTTCAGGTGTAAACTCTCTGCTGGAAAACTGCTTTTCAATTGATTCGACGTAATAACAAATCAAAATCCCTGATAAATTCAGTATACCCACAGTGAGTAAGAGATAAAATTTCTTCATAAACCTTTTATAGTTGGTTGAAAATCTTTATTTAATAATGAAGATCGAAAATATACGACACCTTTCCAGTATCAGAGGGATGAGTTATATACCCTTTCTGTTTGCTTATCAACAACTGAGTGTTGTTATACCAAGATATTTTAACATTGGCTATTTTGTCCTCATAAATAATTTTATCCTGCTGAATATCATACACAAAAAACTCGGTCAATTGATTCGGATTACGTACAGAAGTAGGAATTATCTTTCTACACAAAGCATAACTCTTGTTTGGATTTAATTTACATTCAACTTTTTCTCCAAACTTTTTAAGAGCTATTTGCTGGTAGGTCTTCTTTGCTTTGAGAGCTTCTTGATGTCTTAAGCTATTCGTTGATACACACCCAAATAGGAGACATACTGTAAATAACTGAATCAAAATATTCTTAATATACATCGAGTAAAGATTAATACTTCTTTTGATTAATAAAAACACCCGCTACAGTTGACAATGATACAGCTTAACAGACTATAAATGTATTGACATTTAACAACAATAAAAATTTATTTTTTTGTTTAACAAGTCAAGTCATTCCATTACAGTCTACTATATAAGAAATGAAATACAATTTAACGAGGTAGGGTAACACATATTCAATGACTTGATCTCTCTACTAAAAAACCATATTACTTCCGTCTCGCTTATAAGACCAATGAATCTATATGAACTGCAGACTTTATTCTTTATTTCCGATCTTAAAAGTGAAGTATTTCTGAGCGGTGTAGCTAAATAAAATAACAATAAGAGTGGTTACAATTTTTGAGGGTGTAGGATACCAGCCAAATGATTCGACAAAGAGTTTCAGGAAAATATAGTTTAAAAATACACTGCCCGTTACACTGAGTCCGTACCTAAAAAATTGGATTCGTTTACGAAGAAAAGAGCCTGGGAAGCTAATATATTTAGCGAGTATAAATCCAATAGGAAAAGTAATGACAAATGACATAATGAAGGCTGCGATATGTGGAGAAATGGCATAAAAGCCAAGCTCAACAATCTGCTTTTCAAGAATAAAATGATAGAATATAAAGTACAGAAAAATATCCAAAGCCGTATTGGCACCTCCAGTTGCCGCATACTTAAATGTTTGCTCTGGCATAAACCTCCTGAAAGGTGGATAAAACCAAAGGATAATTCTCTCTATAAATCTTATAAGTGTATAAAATAAGCTCATCTCTATTATTTGGTAGACAAATATATCTTTTTCTAACTTAATTTTTAAGGCTGATTTGATATTATTAAAGATTATAAAATTCAGATTTATTATACAATGACTTCCCAGTAAAAATAGAATAAGTAAACATTTTTTTTTATCTCACATAACTTGTACACTGAAGATCGGATTATCAAACGTCAAATCGGCTTTTCCTACAAATGCAAATTTATTTTACTTATTACTCCAATTTTGTAAACCTATATAAATTGCTAATTTTGCTTGAATTGCTAATTTCATTATTTCTAGATTAGTTTCTAAAATCTTATAAGATTATCTAAAAAAATAGTTACAAGAAATAACTTATCAATAAAAAGCAATAAATCACAACCAACACAATAAATATGTGGAGATTAGAAACCACATTAAAAAAAAACAAGGCGATATCCGAAAAGCCAAATGAGTAGGAACTAAAAATTAAAATATATGAATTGGTTTTTTAAAGTAATAAAACAATATGCTGATTTCAGTGGTCGAGCTAGAAGAAAAGAATATTGGATGTTTGCACTATTCTCATTCATCTTCTACATAATCGCAGCAATTATAGACAACGTCTTGGGGACAGATATTGATGGAGTTGGGTATGGATTATTTTATATTTTATTTGCATTAGGAATCTTTATTCCTTCTTTAGCAGTAGGTGTAAGAAGACTTCACGATGTTGGAAAAAGTGGTTGGATGCTTTTGATAGGACTAATTCCTTTAATTGGATGGATTTGGATATTTATTCTAACAGTTAGTGATAGTGATCAAGGCGATAATAAATATGGACAAAACCCCAAAACAGTAATTTTAGATTAAATAAATTCAGCAGTTATAAAATCATTCTAAATGACAAAAAGGGTTTCTATGAGTAGGAACCCTTTTTATCATTAGCTGAATCCGATTTCTTTTAGACGATGATCATTTTTGTTAATTTACTTTGATCCTTAAAAGCTGTTTCTCGAATCACAAAAAATACAATGATATCAACCATAAGCTTAACTATTAAGCAACATCATCTTAACAATAGAGAACTACATTAGTATTCAAAATTGAACAGAAGATGTCTATGAAAGTTGAAGAAAAATACTCGCTACAGAACGATTTAAAGAAAGAACTCAGTCAGTTTCTTAATGAACAAGAGAATAAATATCCAAAAGACGAAATATTAAAAATAGATTTACATTGCCATGACCACAATAGTGACGTTCCAGATGAGTTACTAGGAAGAATCTTAAACGTCCCTGAAACGTGGTTACCGACAGAGGATCTAGTAAATACACTCAAAAAAAATGGATCTGATGTCATCACTATAACCAATCACAATAATGCACGTTCATGTTTTGAATTAATAGATCAAGACCAGGATGTGCTCGTTGGAGCAGAATTTACAGTATTAGTACCTGATTTTAATACCAGCATACATGTACTAACCTACGGTTTTACAAAGTCGCAAGAAATTAAACTGAATAAACTACGTAGAGACTTGTATCAGTTTCTGAAGTATGCAAAAGAGAATGACATTCCTACAATTTGGGCTCACCCTTTATACTACTATAAATCGGAAGGGGCTCCTTCGTTAGATTTCTTTAATAAAATGGCGCTAGTTTTCGAGCGTTTTGAGATCATTAATGGACAAAGAGATACTTGGCAAAACATGTTGGTGAAAGTTTGGATAGAAAATCTAACTGAGGATCGGATCGACCAAGATGCAACAAAGTATGGGGTTAAATTAGAGGATTTTTGCCATAATCCTTATCGTAAATGTTTATCAGGTGGGTCAGATAGCCATATGGGAATATTCTCAGGGCAAACGGGAACTTTTTTACATATACCCAATTTGCAAAACCGACTAAAAACGTCATCCAAGTCTGAACTTGCCCTCGAAGCCATTAGATCAGGAAATATGGCACCTTTTGGTACGCATCAAAACCTCGAGAAATTAACAATTGCATTTCTGGACTATGTCTTTCAAATAGCCATTAACAAAAAAGACCCTGGTTTAATGCGAATTCTCCTTCATAAAGGTAGCGCACGCGAAAAGCTTGTTGCTCTTGTTGTTTCGAATGCATTTTCAGAACTTCAACATCATAAAATAACCATGCGCTTTGTTGAGCTATTCCATAAGTGTTTTGTTGGAAAAGTTCCCACTAAGTTGAAGCGTTTATTAATTCCAAAGGACTACAAACCTGTTTTTGACGATGCCTTAAAAATTGCAAAAGCCCACGAATTGGATAATACGAATATGGTTAAGGAGTTCTACGATGCCATAAATTCTATCAGTTACAAACTAAACACCGTTCTCTTTAATAGGCTAACAACAAAAATAAACAAGCTAATCAGTTCCAATGAGTTTAGTGACATTAAACTTGATGACTTCATAGAGAAACTTGAGATTCCTAGTGATATCAGATCCCTGTTTAGTAAGGATATTAAGGGCAAGAAGAATAATTCAAAATCGCCTAATGCTATCGATTTTCTGGATGGGTTATCCTTTCCTTTCTTAGCATCATCAATTGTTCTTGGAGCCAACTTTATGAGCTCAAAGGTTCTGTTTAACAACCGTCCTATTCTTCAGGAATTTTCTGAACATATCGGACATTTTAAACATCCTAAAAGGATGTTGTGGCTTACCGATACGTTTCACGATAAAAATGGGGTGTCAATGGTTCTTCAACAAATGCTTAAAGAGATTAAGAACAAGAATCTCCCCATAGATATCATGGTTTGTAGTGATGAGATTGAATCAGAAGATCATCTGATCGTGGTAAAACCTTTATCCAAAATCACTTTGCCATTTTACGATCAGCAACCTATTCGGGTTCCAAATTTTAACCAAATTCACAGCCTATTTTTAGAGAACGAATACGACAGGATTATGTGCTCAACCGAAGGTGTTATGGGATTGGCTGCTTTATTTCTAAAAAATGCCTATCACGTTCCGACACATTTCTATATCCACACCGATTGGATCATGTTCTCGAAAAAAATATTAAAACTAAACAGACATAATATCAGTCGGGTAAGAAGATCTTTAAGAGCCTACTATGGCGCTTTTGACAAGTTATTTGTATTAAATACAGATCATCAAAAATGGTTAACGAGTGATGAGATGGGATTTAAATCAGACAATATTCATTTAACGGCACACTGGGTCGATGAAAAGTTTACACCTAAAGTTCCTTCCAAAAATAAGCTATTTAAATTATCTAAAGATGATAATATTTTGCTTTTTGCCGGAAGACTTAGCCACGAAAAAGGCGTTATGGATATTGTAGATATCTATCCTGAACTCATTGCCAATATTCCTAACCTGAAAATTGTATTTGCTGGAACAGGACCCGCTGAAAGTCAATTAAAAGAAGCCTTACCCGATGCTCTATTTATGGGATGGGTTCCCAATAATGAACTTCCCGATATCTACTCATCTGCCGACCTTCTTATTTTACCCTCTAAGTTTGATACATTCAGTTGCGTGGTATTGGAATCGATTAGTTGTGGAACCCCTGTTATCACCTACAATACAAAGGGACCTAAAGACATTCTCATTCATAACAAATGTGGCTTTCTAGCTTCGAATAAACACCAACTAGCTGAGCATACCATCACCTATTTTAATAATTTGGAAATGCAAAACAATTTCAGAATTGCTGCTTTAGAACGCTCTAAGGATTATAAAAAGCAATCTATAATGGAACAATTCTTAAAAGATATTGAACTTGAAAAGCAGCCAAGCATGTCATTTGCATTATGAAAGATAAAAAAGACAATACATACATCTGGTGGAAACATGGTGTAATATACCATCTATACATCAGAAGCTTTTTTGATTCCAATAATGATGGTATTGGTGATCTTAATGGCGTAACAGAAAAACTTGATTACCTCAAAGAATTGGGTGTTGATGCCATTTGGCTATCGCCCTTTTTTAAATCACCGCAAGTTGATTTTGGCTACGATGTATCTAACTACATCAAAATACACCCGGAATATGGCACGATTGATGATTTTAAAACCCTAATTAAAGAAGCGCATAAAAGAGGTATCAGAATCATTATCGATATGATTCTCAATCACACATCCAATCAACACGATTGGTTTGTTGAGTCTAGATCAAGTAAAGATAACCCGAAAAGAGATTGGTATATTTGGCAAAAGAGTGATAAAAAAAATCCACCTAACAATTGGAGAACGCCTTTCGGTAAAAAAGCATGGGAATATGATAAAAATACAAATGAATATTATTTCCATTCCTTTTTTAAAGAACAACCCGATTTAAACTGGAGAAATCCCAATGTCGAGAAAGCCCTTTTTCAAGATATAAGATACTGGCTCGATTTGGGAGTTGATGGCTTAAGACTTGATGTCATTAACCTCATCGTGAAGGACAAAAAACTAAGAGACAATCCTTCTTTTTTAAATCAAATAATTAAACCAGACGAAGTCTACTCTAGAGATAGGCCTACATCAATAAAAATAATCAAATCCTTAAGACAGCTTTTGGACACCTATGAAAATAGAATGTGTGTTGGAGAAATATACGCCCTACCTCCAGGCAACTCAAAACTGGTTGCTAAGTATATGGATAAGGGTGATAACGCCCTAAATATGGCATTCGATTTTTCACTGATATTCGCAAGATGGAGTGCCAATAAATACCGAAAAGTATTGACTACAGGTTATCAAAACATCCCCATAAAAGGTTGGCCTTGTACAGTATTATCCAATCATGACTTAAACAGAAACAAAGCGAAACCATTGTTTGCAAATCATGCAAAAGTCGCCAAACTCAAAGCCCTCTTATCGATGACACTCTATGGAACGCCATTTATCTACTATGGTGAAGAAATTGGTATGAAGAATGTGAAAGTGCCATATAACAAACTTAAAGATAGAATTGGGAAAATGTATTGGCCGTTCTACACCGGCAGAGATAAATCAAGAACACCTTTGCATTGGAATTCATCAGCACATGCTGGTTTCTCTAATAACATGCCTTGGTTACCAGTTGATAGAGAATATAAAAAGTACAATATCGATCAACAAAGTTCTGATAAAAATTCCATTCTCAATGCATATCGAGAATTGATAAGAATACGAAAAACCTACAAAGTTTTCAATAAAGGCAGATGGAGCCTTGTTTCAAGTGCATCCAAACACATATTAGCCTATGAAAGAAAGCGCAAAGATAAACAGCTCATTATTCTTCTAAATTTCAGTCGGCTTCCTAAACAAACACATCAGTATAAAGATTACCATATTCTATTTTCTACAAGTAGAGACAATAACCAATCACATAAAAGCTTAAAACTTGCAGGTTTAGAGGGTGTTATTCTGAGTAAAGACAAACTCATTTAAGGTTTTCTAAATACAATATGGATTTCTCGAAGCAAAAAAAAGTATCCTTAACCTAAGAATACTTTTTTTTAATTATTATGAACGCCTACTTCTTTCTCCAAATCGTCATTTGAGCTATGGTATGCTGATATTTTCGAGCCGTTTCACGAATCACAAAAGGCACATCCGTCGGCTCTTCCACCAATTCGAAATGCGTTTGTAAATTTTCTTTCAAACCGTCCAGCGTTTTAAATGGTTCGCCATTTTTACGATAACCTCCCACCCAATTTTCGACATCGGTAAATTCTTCCAACCAAGTATATGGTGAGGTTAAAACCAATAAACCTCCTTTGTTTATCCGAGTATGTATCTCGTTCAGAAATTTAATCGGGTCGTATAGTCGATCAATCAAGTTACTTGCCAAAACCAGATCGTAACCTGTAAAGAATGGTTTCAGGTTACAGGCATCGCCTTGAAAAAACGAAACCTTATCGGAATTGGCATCCAAACCAAAATCCGATAATTTTATCTCTTTAAATGTATCGAGTTTGCCCTCCTCTATTCGGCTATAATTTAACTTCCCACTCTCTTTTAGCTGAGTACCAATTCTAATAAACCGAGCTGAAAAATCCAATCCTGTAACTTTATCGAAATATTTCGCTAACTCAAAACTGGTACGACCTGTAGCACAACCCAAATCGAGAGCAGCTGCCTTATTAATCGTTTTCAAATGTCCTTTAAGCAGATCGAGACAAGATAATGAATAGTTTTCCACACCAAAATAAGTCTGTCCATACTGAAACTCACAATATTGAGAAACCAACTCATCACTCTCATAATAATCATCTTGAATCACTAATTCTGCTTCTGACTCAATATAACGAAAACCCGCATGCTGAAAGAAATGACGACGGAAAGCATAACGAGAATCCTTAATCGCCAAGTTCCCTGTTGAAATCCAGGATCCACCTTTAATTAGGTTGTGTCTAGCATCGAAAGTTGGTGTTGAAAAATCATCGTAAAAAGGGTGAATTTCAAAACCATCAAGAGCCGAAATGGGCATTTCGGTCCATTGCCACACATTACCAATCACATCATATACACCGTCAAATTCAAACTTATCCACAGGGCAAGATGAAGCATAGTGTTCTAAATTGATATTCCCCGGAGCCTTTTTCCAGTATGGCTGATCAGGTATGTCTAAGGAATTACGTAACAAGTAATATTCTCCTTCGGTTGGCATTCTTAATTTCTTACCAGTTTGCACAGACTTCCAATTACAAAAAGCTTTTGCTTCCAGATAGTTGACTTCTGCAGGCCAATTCCAAGGCATATCAATCTCCTGCAACATACAGCGAAGCTTCCAGCCCTCATCACTCTTTATCCAGAACACAGGATATTCACACTTCTTATATTGCACCCAGTTCCATCCCTCTTCGGTCCACCACTCTTGGTTTTGATACCCTTTATCGTCTACAAAGACTTTATACTCCTGATTCGAAACCAAGAATTTGGAAGCAGAAAATCCTTTAATATCAGAATCTAGCTTTCCAAACTCATTATCCCAACCGTATAAAGCATCATCGCGTTGCTTTCCCAAATTCACTTGACCAGACTGAACCTTTACTAAGCCATTTTCAGGAGCAGATCCAGCCTCATCGCAAATTGTAAACAATGGATTAGCCTTCAACTGCTCTATTGGTAAAAGACGGATTAATACCGATGATGTCTCAATGTGAATACGTTGATGCTCTATTCCCATTAGAATCACCCAAAAGGGCTCATTCCAATTAATTGGCATCGTTAAGGGAAGTTCTGAAATTAAATATTCCATCCTAGCCTTCACTTGTTTTCGATAGTCACGAACCTCTTGGACAGTTGGCCAATCGTAGTGAGCTTCATTCAAATCGTCCCAAGACATTTCATCAACCCCTACAGCAAATATGGATTCGAACCTTGGGTTAATTCTTTCGGTAATTAGTCCGGCTAATATCAATTTATTGATAAAAAAAGTAGCTGTATGCCCAATATAAAAAATCAGAGGATGACGCAATGGATCGGCTCGCATGTAAAAAACGTCATCGCTTTTCAATGAATCGTACAAGCGATCGTCTAATTCCCAACTTGCTTTAAAATATTTTAGAATTTCTTTTCGCTTTTCATCGGGATTTCCTGAATTTAAAATGGGCGTTTTAGTTACAAGTATATCTTGGTAAGATTCCATATTAAGCATAAGTGTCAAATTTTGTTTCTCTTTTTCTCTCAACGTAATGAAGATAATCATTTTATCACAAGGCGAGCATAACCTGTGCTTATTTATTATGATCTAATGGACTAAAATCGAGCATTATCTGAATAATAAATCATTCGTTAAAGATTTGTTAAAACTCGGAATATGAACGCATTTCCAAGCTGAAAACAATTTTATATGATATTTTTGGATTCGGAATCAAAAACCAGACTAAACCTTTTCTACAAATAGGCGTCAAAGATTGACATTCGATAAAACTGAGCTTTTCAGTTTTATATCAAATAAAAACACAACCTACTATTTAAACAAAGATTCAAAACATGAAGAGAACATTTTTCGTACTAATCTTCGCAATGCTTTTTAATATTTCTCAAGCAAAAATGCCTGTTCCAAACAAAACTGGAGCAATGGGAGGAACAATTAAAGGTATTGTAAAAGATAAAGATTTAAAAACAGCAATTGAGTACGCTACTGTTTCGGTTTTCAGAATGGCCGATTCAAGTCTGATAAATGGAACCATTACCAATGCTAAAGGTGAATTTTCTCTGAAACAATTGAAACCAGGAAAGTATTACGCTGAAATATCCTTTATTGGTTACAACAAAAAGACAATTCGCAATATCCCCATCAATCGAAGTCAAAAAGTTGCAGACCTAAAAAACGTCTTTTTATCGCAAGCTAATGAAGCTTTAGGGGAAGTTACTGTTAGTGCAGAACGTCTTCCAATAAAGTATCAAATCGACAAAAAAGTCGTTCCTGTAAGTCGTCAACTTACTACTGCCAGTGGAAATGCTGTTGATGTACTGGAAAGCGTCCCTTCTATTGAAGTCGATATTGAAGGTAATGTCAGCCTAAGAGGTAGTAGCAGTTTTACCGTCTTAGTTGATGGTCGTCCATCCATTTTAGATGCTGCCGATATTCTAACTCAAATGCCAGCAAGTGTGATCGATAATATCGAAATCATCACGAATCCTTCTGCAAAATACGATCCAGAAGGCTCATCTGGTATTATAAACATTATCACTAAAAAAGGAAAACTAAAAGGAACTTCAGGAGTTGTCAACCTAAACGTAGGTAATTTTGGTAATTACGGTACGGACTTTTTAATGAATACACGCTTAAATAAGTTCAACTTCCACTTTGGGATGGATTACAACAATCGTAATTTCTCTGGAGGAAGAGAGAGTGAAAACAGAACGACAAAAGATGGCAAAACAACTTATATTTTCTCTGATGGTGATGCAGATCGTGAACGCTTAGGCTATGGAATTCGCACAGGTTTTGATTATGAATTAAACGATAAGAACCTAATTACGCTTGGTTTACGCTATGGTGGTAGAGATATGACTATGGGTTCTAATCTTGATTATACCGATTATTATATTATTGATGGTGAGAATCCAAGCCCAAAACAAAATTATAAGAGCACTGAAAATTGGAATCGTGAAATGGAATTTTACAATGCCAACTTGAGTTACCAACGTAATTTCAAGGGAAAAGGTCATCAGTTACTCACTCAGGTGAATTACTCTTACAGAGATGGTGATGAAAAATCGAAAACCGAACGTAAACAGGATGGCTCTATTATAGACGGTAAAAAAGCGACAGAAAAAGGACCCGGATCACGTTTAGATATTCGAGCTGACTATACACTGCCTTTAGGCGAAAAGAGTAAATTCGAAGCAGGTTATCAAGCGAAACTTCGCAATAGTGAAGATCTAACCACACAATCGGATTATATTTCAGGAACTGGATATGTCATACAACCTGAATTCAATAAAGAGGTTGATTATAAAAAAGATGTACATGGAATTTATGCACTTTACGCTGATAAGGCCGGCATATTTGGTTATCAAATGGGTTTAAGAAGCGAGTATACCGATAGAGAAATCAAATTTAAAGGTGTTGAAGAAAGTTTTACCATCAATCGTTGGGATTTCTTCCCTACCCTTCATACTCAAGTCAATTTAAAAGAAGGGAATCAGCTGATGGCAAGCTACTCTCGAAGAATACATCGTCCAAGAGGTTGGAACTTGGAACCCTTTATTACCTGGACTGATGCTTATAATGTTCGTAAGGGTAATCCTAACTTAAAACCAGAATACATCGATTCCTACGAGTTGGGGTATCAAAAACGCATTGGTGAGCAGTCCATTTCATTTGAAACTTACTACCGCGTTACCCATAACGTTATGGAGCGTATCAAATCAGTTTATGATGAAAATGTGATGCTGTCTACAACAGAAAATGTTGGAACTGATTACTCATTAGGTTTCGAAACCATGATAAATCTGAATTTTGCCAAATGGTTCAAGAATGATTTAATTGGTAATTTGTATCACTATAAGCTTAAAGGTGATTACACGACATATGATAGCAACGATGTTCCAACTATTCAAGATTTCTCAACAGAAAGTTTTAATTGGAGTCTCAGAAACAATTCGACTTTCATGCTAAATAAAACGACTCGTTTTCAGGTGAATGTAATGTATCATTCTGCAAGTAAAAAAGCTCAAGGCGAACGAAAAGGATTTATGACCGCTAATTTAGGTTTGAAAAAAGATTTCTTCAATCGTAAGCTTTCGGCAACTCTGCAAGCTCGTAACATATTAGGTACAGCTAAGCACGAAAACATAAGTGAAGGTCCCGGATTTTACAATTACAGTAAGTTTGATATGCAATGGCCTAGTATAAAACTGAACTTGAGTTATAAGATCAATAATTATAAAAAGAAACGTGGCTCCAGAGGTGATGGAGATATGGAAGATTTTGAGATGTAATCTCAGTGTAATTATGATACGAAAGAGGTGTTCTTATGAGCATCTCTTTTTTTATATTAAAACACACCATCGATCTAAAAGCATTAAACTTTGGCTTCTACCACCAACGGCATACTATTGGCCGTCGAAGCATCTCTCTTAAAATTACTATAGAATTTAATATCAGTAAAACCAGCCTCTTGTAACAGACCTCGAACCGTTGCCTTTCGCAAAGCCAAAAGAGGTATCGAGTTCTTAATACACAGGCCACTTTCCTTAATGGTCAATAAGGTTTCAAAATCCACTTTCTTAGAATCTAAATGAAGCATGTAGTTTCTTTCAAATTTGATCGATTCATTTTCAATTGTAGGGAGAAAATTGATCTTCTGATCGATTATTCTATCGTAGTTGATAATTTGAAAAAGAAGTTTTCCATCATCTTTTAAACTACTGCAAGCGCTCCTGAAAAAGTCAAGAACAACTTCTTCAGAGCCCAGGTGTACCAGTGTGTTCCCAAAACATGCAATCAAATCAAAACGATTCACTCCAAAAGATTGGTCAATATGGAGCATGTTTTCCAAACAAAAGTGAAGATTACCTTTATTCTTTCCTTTCTCATTAGCTTTGTTGATCATTCCTTCATCCAAATCGATGCCTATCACCTCTTTAAAATAATCGCTTAATTCCAAAGACAGATCACCAATGGCACAACCAATATCGAGTATACTTAATTGCTTCTTGTCATCTTCCCTTGCTGAATTAATGTAAGTAAGCTGAGCTTTGTTTAAAGGAAATATATGCTGATAATAGTTAGATATACTTTGGTAAAAATCCATTTTTAATGATTTTATTTAATACAGAAATGCATTAACAACTATAAAGATAGAAGATGCTATAAGTTAAGCTTTATAAAAACGATATGGTATACACAGAAAGGTGATGACAACTTTTTCAAGAATCCAATTAGATAAAAAATTGTTCCTATAACATCGAATGCTACACTACATTGAAACTTATCTTAAAGCTTTTATTTGATTCTTTATGGCCTTTATTCTAAACACAAAACCCAAGCCAAATAAAACACCGTAAACGACCCATGACTGATCTAGAATAATCAAATGAAGCATGACTAAAAAAACAGCTGCGTAAACCAATTTATGTAGACTCTTCCATCTACGCTTCATAAGTTTCATTGCTCTTTTACTAGACGTTAGCGTTAAGCAAAATATTATGAGAAAGGCTATAAAGCCTGTGATGAGTTCTGGTCTGGTAAAAACTTGAAAAAAACCTTCTGAAAAGATAAAGACCAATACATGTAATGTTGTGAAAAGCCCAGTTGCGATACCTATAGATTGTCGAAAATATAAGGGAAAACTTTTACCAACTAAAAGACTAATGGGCGACATTAAAAATGCAGCTAAAAGAAAGCGAACAGCCCACAACCCTGTCAAACTTGTTACATATTGAATTCCTGGGATAAAATCGCGATCTAATCGATCCGCTTCCTCCTCAGACAACTCCACATCAACAAAACTAAGCACTTGCTCTCCCTGCTCTGAAAAATCGATTTCAACAAAGTGTGTCAATTTCCATAGAACATAAACAATAATTAGCGCAATGGGTAGAATTCCTAAATAGTTTTTTTTTTGCATTAAAAAGACTCCTTTATTTGTTTTGATATTCTGCTATTCGCTAGTATAGCGTCTTTGTATTACAAAAAAAAGCAAAAAACGCCTATTCTCATCATTGTAAAGAAAAATACCTAAATGTAGGTATCAAAAAAAAAGAGCTTTAATCTATCGATTAAAGCTCCTCATATATCTAATATTGTATTATTACATCCCTAAATTACGATTCTTGTTTATTTCATCTTGTAACTTTCGTGCTAACTTTTGCTCACGAACAAGAGCATTTTTTCGATGTGTATCAAACTCTTCTCTAACCTCTTCTAGTCGAATATTCGTCTCTTTGGTCACAGAATTACTTCTCTTAAATAACAAGAAAAAGAATCCTGCTACAATCAATAGTCCACCAACTAAACTCCAGATAAATAAATTATAGCTTGACTTCGACATTAGAATTCCAAATAAAGACATGCTATCTTTTTCATTCTGTATTGTCGATAAAACATCTTTATTTTCTTTCAAGCTTAACTCTAAAGTTTTTATTGTTTTATCTCTCTCTGCCACTAATTTTTCAGCTCCAATAAAATCCTGTCTGATAGAATTCAGACTATCAACAAAACCAGATTCAAACTTCTTTAACCATGCAATCTCAATAACTTTATACGTCTTCCATCTGGAAGATTTTTCCATAATAAATTCAAATTGCTCTTTTATGGGTGCATCTTTAATGTAGGCACGTGGCTTAGCAACAGTTTGTGTCTTTTTTGTGCTTCCTTCTTGGGTCGATTGCGTTTGTCCCGCGTCGTTAGTTTGAGCAATAAGTGAAAAAGAAAGGCATAGGATAAAAGCTAGGGTCGAAAAAAGTTTGGTTGTTTTCATCAGAGGTTCATTTAATGGAAAAGTTGTATGCACAAAGAAAATAAAAATATGCAGATTCTTTATCTAATCAAAAATCTTTTTTCATCAAAAAATACAAAGATTAGTTAAGTTACAAAATAAAATAGATCTGCATCATATAATCCCTGACATTTATTTTTAATAAAATGAATAATACATTTGAAACACCCCAATACTAAAGGCAAACAAGACATAGCTAAATATCAAGACATTGAACTGAATTAAAGGTGAAACAAATGAATAATTACCCTTTTGTCCTAAAAAAACTAATTCCTATTTCGAAATCATTAAAACTATAATTTATAATAAATCTTATAATCGTTCTAAACTAATCCCAAACTTCATATTCAATCATTGGTCAAAATCAATTAATTTTGCATTATAATTAACATTATGAATTCAAATACCTTGGGAAAGAATATCCAACGCTCCAAATTCACCTTCTTTTTAACTTAAAAAACAAAACACTTCTACATTTTCATTTTCTAATCCTGGGTCATTTTTCACCAAACATTTTAAACTTAATTCAATTTGTATGTACTACATTTAGATTTCTAGCATTAAACTTCCCAAAACATAAAATACTTATTCCATAAAAAAACTATATTAGAGCTATGATTTCAATACGAATCTTCACATTATTATTTTGCCTTTTGTTCTGCCAATTATCAAGCTCTTGCTATTCTAAAAAGAAAGCCGAGAAGCTCCATGTATTTGCGGCTGCAAGTTTAAAAGATGTATTAAACGAAACGGCAAAAGTTTACAAAGAACAAACAGGTATTGAATTAAGCTTAAATTTTGCTTCATCGGGTATACTCGCTAGACAAATTGAACAAGGTGCAAGTGCTGACTTTTTTTTCTCTGCCAACCAAGACTGGATCAATTACACGATAGATAAAAAATTATTTCAAAAAGCATCAAAGCTAGAATTAGCAGAAAATAGGATGACTCTAATCGTACCTAAAGAAAGTTCAATTGCTCAATTGAAAAATTTCGAACCGGAACAGCTAGGTTCCCTTTTCAATGGTCGTTTGGCTATTGGAGACCCGAGCCATGTGCCAGCTGGAAAATACACCAAAGAAATTCTTGAACATCACAAGCAATGGACGATTCTTAAATCAAGACTATTACCTTGTAAAAATGCACGAGAAACGCTACTTATTGTTGAAATGGGAGAAGTTGACATGGGAATTGTTTACCTTTCGGATGCAAGAAAATCAAAAAAGGTACGCTGCATATATGAATTTCCAGAGAAGAATTCCTCTCCTATTCTTTATTATTCAGCTCATCGATTAAACCCAAATTCTAAGATTAAAGATTTTCAGAACTTTCTAAAACAAGCTGAAGCTAAAAGAATTTGGAAAGATTATGCTTTTATTATAAATGACTAACTATATCGAATTTACCAGTACAGAATGGGATGCTATTTCACTCTCATTACAAGTCGCTTTTTGGAGCGCCTTACTTTGTCTGCCTATTGCCATTTTCACAGGATGGTTTTTAGCTAGGCGTGAATTTAAAGCCAAATTTCTATTGGAAGGCTTTATCAATTTACCTTTAGTTCTTCCTCCTGTTGCAACAGGTTTTATCCTACTTCTACTTTTAGGTCGTAACGGTCTTATTGGGCAATTTCTTAATGATTTACTGGGAATTAAAATTGCATTCTCGTACTATGCCGCCGTCATAGCATCAATGATTGTTGCTTTCCCATTAACGGTTCGTAGTATGCGCCTATCCATAGAAATGATTGATCCGGCCTACGAAGAGGCTGCTAAAACCTTAGGCGCTGATCGTTTGCAGAGCTTTTTCAGAATTACTTTACCCTTGGCACTACCAGGAATTATATCGGGATTTATTTTAGCTTTTGCCAGATCGTTGGGTGAGTTTGGTGCTACTATTATCTTTGCTGGAAATATTGCAGGAGAAACGCAAACTTTACCTTTAGCACTCTATTCTGCCATTCAGGTGCCAGGACAAGAAACCACCGCTTTTCGATTACTTATAATAGCGATCTTATTTTCATTTGTAGCCATGGCAGGATCCGAATTGTTAGCTAAAAAGCTTCACCATCGTAAACATTAAGGCATGACAGCACTTTCTATTGATATAAAATGGTCAAGAGATAATTTCCATCTGAATATGAAAACTGATTTTTCAGATGGTATTACAGGTATATTTGGACATTCTGGAGCTGGGAAATCGAGTCTATTACAACTCATTGCAGGTCTTGAACAACTTGATTCAGGACAAATTACCATAGACAACGCTATTCTTGATAATAGTAATACAAACCAATTTAATCCCACTCACAAAAGACGAATTGGCTATGTTTTTCAAGAAGGTAGACTTTTTCCTCACATGACCGTTCGTCAGAATTTGCTTTTTGCCACCAAATACATCAAAAAAGATAAGCAACAATTCAATCTTAATGAAGTTGCTAACTTATTAGAAATAGAATCTCTTTTAACAAAATTGCCGAATCAACTTTCAGGAGGTGAAAAACAAAGAGTCGCTATTGGACGGAGTTTACTTTCATCTCCTCGTCTTTTACTTATGGATGAGCCATTTTCAGCACTCGATTCATCTTTGCGTAAACAAATTATTCCTTATCTAATCAAAATAAATCAAAAACTTAAACTTCCCATATTAGTTGTTAGTCACGACTTGCCAGATCTGCTAAACCTAAGTCAACAACTCTTACTGGTAAAAGATGGCAAAATTTTAGCTCATGGTAATTATTTTGAATTAGTAGAGAAAGATTTACTCATCGATATTATGGAGAAGTCGGGATTAAACAATATGATTCCCTTCAAAATTACACATATCGAAACAGATTATTTTAAACTTAGTAAACAAACGAAGCAAGGACAAATAGATCTTAAAAAGCCGAAACACCTACAGTATTTTGAAATAGGTGATGAGATTAATGTATCTCTTCGACCAGAAGATATTGCCATCGCTCTACACAGGGTAGAAGATGTCTCAATTCGTAACCAATTGGAAGGAACTATTCTACAAATTATAAAACAGGGAAATCAAACCTATTGTCTAGTCGATGTTGGTTTTAAACTATTAGTTACAATTACCGAAGCTTCACGTCAATCTCTAAAATTAAAACAGGGTGCAACAATCTGGTGCTTATTCAAATCCATGGCCTTAAGAGTAAACATTTAACTTTTATAATTTATTGTTCCGCGTATCGATTATTAAAATTCCTAAAACATTTCAGACAAAGAAGTATTATTTAAAAAAATATTCCTTAGATTTGTCGAAGAATTTATTTCACAATGAAAGAACAAAATAGTCATACTGCATCATATTTAGCATCTCAAGATCCTTTTGAGATGAATGTGCCTGCATCTATTTTCCTAGCTTCTTTCAATTCAAACAAACTTTTTTCAACGAGTAACGCCTATTGGTGTTGTTGCTGTTGTACCCCTTGTTGTTAGTTCTATTTAAGCTTTTCTTTTTATATAGACTCACAATTTTAAATGGGCAGATATTCTGCACCCAAAATTCTACTTTCAAGTCACATTTTATTATGATCCAAGAATGAACTATCTAAAGACAGTAATGGAAGAACTTCAAGCTTCACGCGAAATTAATGAGTTGGATCTCCCAAGTAGAGACTTAAGTCAAAACTTTGTTGAAGAAGCGATGAATACCTTATTCCCTATCAGTGCCAGAAGATCTAAAAGTCATTGCGCACAAGAGGCACTACTGGTACAATTAGAAACACATTTAAAGCTACTACTCCTGCCTGTAAGAGAGGAACTCAATGAACCTATTGATACTTTATCGAAGACGTTTATGATGAATCTTCCAAAGGTATACAAAGCCCTTCTTCTAGATGCTCAAGCCATTCAAGATTTTGATCCGGCTGCTAAAACTCTAGGTGAAGTTATTGTTTCCTACCCTGGTTTTTTTGCCATAATGGTTTACCGATTAAGTCATGAACTTTACTTAGCGAACATTCCAATTATTCCGAGATTAATGAGTGAATACGCACATTCAAAGACAGGTATTGATATTCATCCAGGAGCTCGCATAGGTGAATCGTTTTTCATCGATCATGGAACGGGCGTTGTTATTGGAGAAACCGCTTTAATAAAAAACAAAGTGAAAATTTACCAAGGAGTGACACTGGGAGCATTGCAAGTAAAAAAGAGTCTAGCAAAAAAGAAACGTCATCCAACCGTAGAAGATAATGTCATTATATATTCTAATGCTACTATTCTTGGAGGTGAAACTATTATTGGCAATAACAGTACAATAGGAGGTAACGTTTGGCTAACATCAAGTGTTGAGTCCAACTCACTGGTTTATCATTCTAATGAAATAAAAGTCAGATCAAGTATCAATGAATCGAATATCATCGATTTTCAAATTTAATATACCGTATATATCAAACTTATAAAATAAACAATCATGAAGCTAAACAACATTCTAGAAAACATCGGACAAACTCCTGTCGTAAAAATTAATAAAGTATTAGGTCAAAACACTAAAACTTGGATAAAGCTTGAACGCAATAATCCTGGAGGCAGCATTAAAGACAGAATCGCTCTATCTATGGTAGAACAAGCTGAAGAGGATGGTAAACTAAAAAAAGGAACAACTATTATTGAACCTACTTCTGGTAATACCGGTGTTGGATTAGCAATGGTAGCTGCAGTAAAAGGTTACAAGCTTATTCTTGTTATGCCTGAATCCATGTCAGTTGAGCGTAGAAAACTGATGTCTGCTTATGGAGCCGAATTTGTTTTAACACCTCGTGAGCTTGGTATGAAAGGTGCTATTAATAAGGCAGAGGAGTTAATCGAATCTAATGACAATAGCTGGATGCCGTCTCAATTCGACAACGAAGCTAATGTTGAAATACACAGACAGACAACTGCAAAAGAAATTATTGCCGATTTCCCTGACGGACTTGACTACCTTGTTACAGGTGTAGGTACAGGTGGACACATTACGGGTGTAAGTGAAATTTTAAAAGCTAAATTCCCAAACCTTAAGGTCTATGCTGTAGAACCTGAAGCTTCACCAGTTATTAGCGGTGGTACTCCAGGTCCTCACCCAATTCAAGGTATTGGAGCTGGATTCATTCCTGCGAACCTAAATGAATCAATCCTGGATGGCGTTATTCAAGTTAGCCAAGAGGAAGCATTTGCAATGGTTAGATCCTTAGCCAAAGAAGAAGGTTTATTAGCTGGGATATCAACAGGTGCTTCTGTAGCCGCTGTTGAGAAGAAAAAAGCTGATTTTGGCCCTGACGCACGTATTCTTACTTTTAATTACGACACAGGTGAACGTTACCTTTCTACTGAAGGGTTGTTTTAAAAAAAGAATAAGGGCTATCTCATAATCGAATTTGAGATAGCCCTTATATATAAATCAAAAAAAACAAACACAAAATTTAGTGGAATATTAAGATTGGCATATGTGTTTTCACAAAAAGCTTACGAGACATCTGTCCCAAAAACAAACGTTCAAGTAAATTGTGTTTTCTTGCCATTATAGCAATCATACCAATATCATTTTCATCAACATAACTTTCAATTCCTTTCATTTTATCCTCCATTGTGCACACCTGACAATTAACCGTATCATCTCCCAACGAACGTTTTAGATATTTTCTTAACATTCCCATTCGATGCTCTTCAAGAGGATGATCTACATCTTCTTTTTCGAAATGCACACAATGAATATTCATAAAGAATGGCTCAGTAATATATTTTAATATTGCAATTGCCTTGAAATCGGCCTTATCAAAATCGGTCGCATACATTACTTCCTTAATCTTATCCAAATCGGGGTTTTCCCCTCTGTCTGATAAAATCAACATAGGAACCTCAATATTATCAATTATAGATGAAACTACAGATCCTAGTAAATTTGAAGTTCCGGCGGTCTCTCCCCGACTACCCATTACCAATAAATCAGGCTGATAGGATTTCGTCATGCTAATAATCTCAGAACTAGCAATACCACCAGAAAGAGCAATATCAATCTCAACACCTTCTACCTTATCTTTTTCCACTCTGGCTGTTAGATAATCTTTTAATTGATCAATTTTTTTCTGAGCATTCTTTTCAACCTCGGCCAAAACTTCAACAACAGTGGCATTGTATGTGTAACTGTCAGAAAAAGGAACCGTTTCTATAGCCGAAGCAAAATAGGTGTGGAATAACAAGATGTCAGCATGAAATTTAACGGCAAGATTATAAGCATAATCGCAAATACGCGGTGTCGAATCTGAAAAATCAACCGGAACCATAATTCGATTTAATTCCATTACAGAACCAGGAACCACTTTATCTTCATCTTTTTCTACATAACTCAATTTAAAATCGTCGATTACCAATAAGGCTTTAATAAGATCCTCTTCCCGAATCCTAACCTTAACACCACCACCAATTGCAGACTGCAATAAATTAATATTCTTCAAAAAACACTCAACCCCCTCTGATTCCAAGCAGCCTTTAAGTAGCAAAGCTCGTGAATGACTGTAAGTTGCTAAAGTTATAATCCTGTCTTTCATAGGTGCCGATTTAAAATGGTTTATACTCTATTGATTTCCCTTACGATTAGACTTTGAGAGAGCTATCTAGAAACATAACAATCTATCTATTAACAACTCAACTAGCGCCTAAAAGTGAACATTTCGACATATTTACTTATCATTAAGCTCACTATACAATTTACTGAAAAATAAACTAGACTCAAAAAAAATATTGAGTCGTAAAAAAGAATTAATCAGGAAGAAAAACTTAAGTTATAAGGGGATTTGAATATTAAAAAAAGATTAATTACTTTTGCGGCTTAGTAAAACTATTAATAATTAGTTTATTAATTAAACAATTTTAAATTATGTTGAATCATTACGAGACCGTTTTCATTGTAACTCCCGTTTTATCTGAAGCTCAGGTAAAGGAAGCGGCAGAAAAATTCAAGGCTCTTATCATCGAGAATGGTGGTAAGATCACTAATGAGGAGAATTGGGGACTGCGCAAATTGGCTTATCCTATTCAAAAGAAAAGCACTGGTTTTTACCACTTGCTTCAATTTGAAGCTCCAGGCGATACTATCGAGAAATTGGAACTTAATTACAGACGTGACGAGAAAGTCATTCGTTTCTTAACTTTCAAACTTGACAAATACGCATACGAGTATTCAATTAAAAGAAAAGGAAACCTTAAAGCATCTAAAGAGGAGAAATAGTCATGGCACAAAATCAATCAGAAATCAGATATTTGACTCCCCCAACGGTAGAGATCAAAAAGAAAAAGTACTGTCGTTTCAAGAAGAACAAGATCAAATTCATCGATTATAAAGATCCTGAGTTTTTGAAGAAGTTCTTAAACGAGCAAGGAAAGATTTTACCACGTCGTATCACTGGTACTTCTTTAAAATATCAAAGAAAGGTAGCTACTGCAGTTAAACGTGCTCGTCACTTAGCTCTACTACCTTACGTAACTGACATGATGAAATAATCTTTTAAAGAAGGAGGAAACGAAATGGAAGTCATCTTAAAACAAGATATCCATACTTTAGGGTATAAAAACGATATCGTAACTGTTAAGAATGGTTACGGAAGAAATTACTTGATTCCTACTGGTGTAGCAATTTTAGCGACTGAGTCTGCTAGAAAAATGCACGCTGAAAACATGAGACAAAGTGCTCATAAGCAGGAAAAAATCAAAAATGAAGCTCTTGAGCTTGCTAAAAAACTTGAAGCTGTTACAATTACTTTAGGTGCTAAAACTAGTACTACTGGTAAGATTTTCGGTTCTGTAAACAACATTCAGATTGCTGAAGCTCTAGCGGCTCAAGGATTTGAGATTGACAGAAAAGTTATCGCAATCAAAGATGCTGTTAAAGAAATCGGTAAGTACACTGCTAGTGTAAAACTTCACAAAGAAGTGAAAGTAGATATCGCTTTCGAAGTTGTTTCAGAGTAATCTGAGTACAGCTCAATTAATTTAAGTTAAGACACAACTTAAATCTTTTCAAACAAACATATAAGAACCACTCCTTTTCCTGGGAGTGGTTTTTTAATTTTATCCCAATCCACCTCCTATTCCGACTACTCCAAGTCTCCGAATCCATCTTTCTGACGATTCACTACAAGTATTCTACAGTTGGTGTCATTAGCCTTTTTATTTCCTTTAGTTTTCCTGAATATTGTACTTAGAAAAAAGAACAACTTCTAATACAATTGAATATGAAACGAGCCCTGAATCTACTTTCTCATAGAAAGATGATTTTTGAGTGACTTTCTCCCGATAAGCAGGGATGACAAAAACATAAAATTCTAAGGATATGAAAGCTCTATTAAAAATCACATTACTACTTGCACTGGCATTACCTCTGGCGGTGAGTCAGTCATATGCGAGCCAGGTAAAATTAGACAAGGACATCACAATTAGAAACAGCTCGAATTGGAAAGCTGAGAATATTAAAATCTCAACACATGGAAAAATTAAATTTAAAGATGACTATACCGATGTGATCAGCATCAGTGATGATGGTTATCTCAAGATCAGCGTGGTGAGTTTCGGGATGAAACGCAAACTCTACTTCCGTTCGAATGATGGTAAGCTTGACAGACTTTATTACGAAGGCAATAAACAAATCGACTTTGAACCCAAAGGACGCGAATGGATGGAAGAAGTGCTTCCTGAAGTGGTACGCAACTCGGGGTTAGATCTTGAAAATCGCGTGAACACAATTTACAAAAAAGGTGGTATAGATGCTTTCATTGACGAACTAGAGGCTACCGATAGCGATTATTACCAATCACAAATGGTGAATTTTTTATTGGAAAATAACGATCTGACTAAGAAGGAAAGAAAAAAACTACTCGAAGAGTTCCCCTCTAATATTGATTCGGATTATGAACTCTCGCAAATCTTTAAAAAACACAATAGAATATTTATTGATGACAGCTTACTGTCACATGATTTCTTTAGAAGTTTAGATCAGGTTTCTTCAGATTATGAGCTTTCTCAAATACTGAATTCTGTTTTTAAGAACAACACATTAAACGATGTCAATTTCGAATTCTTTATTTCGGCAATGGACAATATTGATTCCGATTACGAAAAATCGAATCTCATTAAGCTAGCCATAAAAGAAGGTAAAAACTCCAGCATCAAAATGGATTTAATTCTGGATGAAGTGGATGATATTGATTCTGACTATGAAAAAGCAGTCATTATAAAATCTGTCATCAACGAAGAGCTGTTTGATCTGGATAATATTGAAAAAATCATTGAATTGAGTAAAAGTATTTCTTCTGATTACGAGAATACTGAAATCTTAAAGAAAATGATTAAACACGAAATGGTTACGCCTCATAATAAGGAGCAATTCAGAGATATGATGGATGCAATTTCTTCAGACTATTCTTACAAAGAGATATTAATAGACTTTATGGAGTATGATAAACTTGGAGATGATAGTTTTGATTTTCTAATGGATGCATCAGAGAATATTTCTTCATCATACGAATTGAGTCAACTCTATAAGATGATGCTCAACAAAAAAGAACTAAGCTCAGAACAACAACTTAAGTTGATCGAAAAATCGAGCAATATATCATCCAGTTATGATTATTCTTCATTCCTTTTAGAGGCGACACGAAAATTAGATTTGGACAACGAAAAAATCAAGGATGCTTTAATAGATGCCACACAGGAAATCAATTCAGAATATGATTATGGTAAAGTCATGAAGGCTATATATTCTCATAAAAGAGAATAATAATTGGATAAATATTTTTCTTAAACTTCATGGTTTTATACATATTATTGTAAAACCATGAACTTTTTCTCTAATACTGCTCAATATCTGCATCTCAATTTGTAACTTTCAAATATCCCAAATTCTCTCAATGCTATGTCGCAATATTGGCGTTTTATCATGATAAGTCCTGTATTAGGTATCCTGAGCTATATGCTTAGCTATTACAGTCAGATTGGAGAACTACCATCTCTTCAGGAGGAATTCCTCCCCTTCCTCACTTCAGCTGTCTTTGGCTTATTAGGAGGCTTTTCTGCATTGGGTATAGGTAAATTACTCAATAAGTATATCAGTTGGAAAAGAAAACACAGCCTTCGTTTTCTTGTTCAGTGTTTAGCTCTGTTTATGGCTGGCTGTATTCTTATTATATGCTATCTTGAGCTTTTCGATATGATATTGCAAACTAAAATGACTTATGAGAAGTTTTGGATGAAACACCACGACGATTTCCTGAAGTCCCTACTTATCCTTTTCATTTTGGTTTTCATTTATACCATTCTCGATTTTATGATCTTCTCATTTAATCATCTTAGAAAAGAAGAAGTTCAGTCGGTTGAGATGATAAATAATCAGATGAACTTGCAATTTAAGGCTTTAAAATCACAGTTAAATCCTCACTTTTTATTCAATTCTCTCAATACCATATCATCCCTGCTCTATAAAGATCCTGAAAAGGCTGAAGAATTTATACGAAAATTTGCCGAGAGCTACCGTTTTATTTTAGATCAGAACGATAAAGCACTTATTCCCCTGGAAAAAGAACTGAATTTTCTGGAAGCTTACAATTATATCCTAAGAATGAGATTTCAGGATTCCTACAAGCTTATAGTTGATCTTCCTGAAATGGTCAAACAAAGCTATGTCCCGCCGCTAAGCATACAAATGCTGGTTGAGAATGCCATAAAACACAACTTGATTTCGAAAAGTTCCCCAATACAAGTCAAGCTTGAATTCGACAACAATTACCTACATATAAGCAATAATATTAACCCGCTCCGCAAACAAGCTGAATCCTTCCAAATTGGGATTGAAAACATTAAAAAGCGCTATGCGTTTTTCACAAACGAAAGTATAAAACTCGAGAAGAATGATTGCTTTACAGTGAGCCTACCCCTGATTTCAGAGAATAATCGAAGCATGTGATACAGTTCTCAAAGCTATGAAGATCACTAAATATGAAACAGTAATTAGCCCGAAGTAATGAAAACCAAATACCTAAACCAATCCCTATATCGCATATTTGCCCCTCTGGTGGCAGGGATGTTTGTTTACATTCTGATCCTTTTGGTATTCGATCGTTTATCAGAAATCACCAATAACTTTCGACCCGATGAGCTGGTTTTCTTAATTCTTGTCAATTATATCCTATTCGAAAGTTATCGTCGGTGGATAAACTTCTTTGAAAACGCCGAAGCCCCTGAGATGCATTCCTTTTTTAAAACAAGCCTTTTGTTTTTAGGTAGTTTTATCATTACAATCGCAGAAGTATCTGCCTGTTTTTGGCTTTATTTTAACTACTACGTTGGCATCAGCAGCTTTGGTTCTGAGTTAATCTCCTTTCTTATTGTATTCGTTCTGGTTGGAATTTTATTTCATTTGTTCTACATCAGTATCAAATTACTTGACAAACAGAACACCCTCCTACTTCAGAAAGAAGAACTCAATCGTAAAAATATAAAATACGAACTTGAAGTGTTTCGAAATAAAATCAACCCTGACTTCCTCTACAATTCTCTGGAAGGAATCATTAGTTTGATTAGAAAGGATCACATTAGTCAAGCAGAAAAACATATCGATTACCTGGCCTTATTTTATCGCCGAATTTTGGGCAATCGTTATTCTGAAATCATCAGTCTCGATGAAGAAATCAAGAAAATTGAGCATTATCTGGAGATTCAAAACTACTCCTATGCCAACAATCTAAAAATAGAGTGGCATCTGAAGCAAAATGCTCACGCTATTATGGTCGTACCAAACTCCATACTTCACAGTTTAAATTTAATTGAACAAACTCAACTAATTAATTCCAATACGGAGCTGAACATCACTATTGAGGAAGAAAAAGAATATATTTGTTTTAGGTATCAATCATCACCTCGCTTAAAAAGAGAGTTTGATCCTAAAGTCATACTGAACAACATCAACCACAGCATCAGCTATTACAGCAATTTGGAAGCTGTCTGTATCGAGAATAGTGTAATGAGTACTATAAAAATACCCATAATAGAATTGGAGAATCATTAAACGAATTTAAGGGGATAACAATTAGATATCGCCCCAGGTTTCAAAATAATAGAAATTACTCAACTTATCCTGAAAATTGGGATTCACAAAGTCATAACGCAGCATGAAGGTCATAATTATTGAAGACGAAATTTTAGCCGCCGAGAAACTTGAACGCTTAATCAAAAAGTACGATTCTGGCATTGAAATACTCGACAGGTTTGATTCTGTGACAGAATCGAGTATTTGGTTAGGTAATCCTGATAACAAAGCCGATTTAATTTTTCTTGACATCCATTTGGTTGATGGCTTAAGCTTCGAAATATTCAATCGTGTACAAGTACACACGCCAATAATTTTCACAACTGCCTACAACGAATACGCCCTGAATGCTTTTAAGCTGAACAGCATCGATTATTTATTAAAACCAGTTAGTTTCGATGACTTGTTTACCAGCATGAAGAAGTTAGAGAATATGCGTGAATCTCTTTCTTCTGAACCTAAACTAAAGAATTTTGAAGATCTGAGCCAGGTGTTATCTAAGATTCAGAAGAACTACAAAACCCGATTCATGATTAAGGTTGGCGATAAGCTTCGCTCCTTTACCTGCAACGAAATAGCGCTCTTCTATAGTGAAGGTCGTGATGTGTTCATTTTACTGGGAGAAGGCAAGCATTATATTATCGACTACAAAATGGAAGAACTTCAGGAGCTTTTGAATCCGGATGAATTTTTCCGTATTGGCCGATCTTTTATTGTCAACATTAATGCCATATCAGGGGTTAATATTCACTCCAACTCACGCCTTAAGGTCAAGCTCAATCAAGAATCAGATAAGGAACTCATTGTTTCACGAGAAAAAGTCGGCGATTTTAAAGATTGGTTCAGTGGCAATCAAAGGGATTAAAATCATCAGGAAATACATTTTCAATAAATGCGATCAATATTCTATAGAAATAATGATCGCATTTTTGATTTAACTCATTTCCTATTCAACTCTTGCTATCGGGCATATTATTCTTCAAAAAATAGGCGTATTAAGAGATGAAATCAAGTCATTTTAGATATCAAAATATAGACTTTTTTCTCAGGAATTCGAAAAAATGACGTTTTGCCCCCTTTTTGCCAATTTACGAAAACGTTATCATAATTGGAAAAATTCCAAAACAAGGCTATTAATGATAATTTTCTTCAATAAACTTCGCTAACGCAAACAATTTCGGGACTTCCCGAAACCGTTTGAAATGAAAAAAAACAGATTTTAGCTCCTCTCAGCCTGTTTTATCTGGATCTTTTCTAAGATATCTTCATAGATTTACAATGTCAAACGAAAGCAAATAAAGCGTTTGACAAAACATATAATTATTAACCAAAATTTTTATCAGATGAAAAATCTAAAATTAAAATTGAGAGGATTGGCATTGACCGCCTTGTTCGTATTAAGTCTTAGTTCTGCATTTGCAAGCGGAAACATTCGTATCAACCAATATTTGAAAACCGATTACTCTATTGTATCTGTTTTCAACACCAGTGATTCGAATCTAAAATTGCAAGTCTATGATATGGATGGCAACATTTATTACAGCCAAACTATCGATGCTGAAACCAGTTCTCAGAAACTATTCGATCTGTCAAACCTTGAAGACGGCAACTATAGCCTGGTATTAGTGGGTAAAAATTCGAGAGTTGAGGAAACTTTCCAGGTTGTAGCTCAAAAATTATTTGTCTCTGACAATTCAATGCAATTGGCCGAGAATAATATTAAAAGCTCGAACGATGCCAACAGAAAGTAAAGATTCAAACCACTGCGGTGTATGTATTAAACACCAATTTTTAAATAAGTGTATCCCTCATCAATAAGAGATACACTTATTTTTTTACCTATTCCCCACGACCTACCCTCCCTAACTTGTCCTAAAGATCAAGCTCGACAGATAATCCCAAACACCAGAAAAACAGCATTTATCGCACAAAACAGACATGATCTGATTTGTATCCTTAAATCCACTAATTCAATCAATTCCCATGTCAGGGATTAATATTCACTCCATTTAACGCCTTAAGGTCAAACTCAATCAAGAATCAAATAAAGAACTCATTGTTTCACGGGAAAAAATAAGTGATTTTAAAGATTGGTTCAGTGGCAATCAAAGGGATTGAACCCGTCGAGATAATATTCTTCAAAATGCGAGCCCCTATTCTAAGTTCGTAGAGCAATATAATGTCACAAACAATCTTATATTCACTGTAGTTTTTCTATTAAAAACAAATAAAAGACGGCTCTATGTCGAATACATTGGGTAACTATTGTATACCACGAAGTGGTTAAATTTAAATACCGCACTTGAAAAGTGCGGTAGTAATAGTGTTAGTCATCATCCCTGAAAGGGGTGAATTAATCATCTCCGCCTAAGGCGGAATTATTTACTACTCGATATTAACCACCCGCTTCGCAGGAGGTTATTCAAATTCAGCCCCTCATCGCCTGCCAAAGAACTTGTTCGGCGAGCACGGTCGGGGCTGCTTTATTAGTATCCTAAAAAATATATTACCCACCTGAATCAACTTAGGACCTAAAAGACTAAACCACTAAGCACACTAAGAACGCAAAAACAAGCATGATGAAAAATCAGCATAGCGCCCTTTGTGCAGCCATTATTAAATGAATAACAAATCGTTACGGGCACTAAGGAATAATGTGAATCAACTTTGTGTTCTTTGCGGTTAATAATAACGATTATCGCATATGTTTATACGACATTGTTTTTTCACCATTACTTAAAAGAATACTGATCGTATTTTTAATTTAACTCACTTCTTATTCAACTCTTGCTAAGGAGCAAATTGTTCTTCTAAAAAGTCGAAGCATCAAGAGATGAAATCAAGTCATTTTAGCTATCAAAATATTGGCTTTTTTCTCAAGCATTCGAAAAAATGACGTTTTGCCCCCTTTTTGCCAATTTACGAAAACGTTATCATAATTGGAAATATTCCAAAAGAAGGCTATTAATGATAATTTTCTTCAATAAACTTCGCTAACGCAAACAATTTCGGGACTTCCCGAAACCGTTTGAAATGAAAAAAAGCGAGTTTTATGTCTTCCCTGTCAAGTTTATCTGGATCTTTTCTAAGATATCTTCATAGATTTACAATGTCAAACGATAACACATAAACAAGTTGTCAGAAACACATCATTATTAACCAAAATATTTATAAGATGAAAAAATTAAAAGGATTGGCATTAACAGCCGCGTTAGTATTAAGTCTTAGTTCTGCATTTGCAAGCGGAAACATTCGTATCAACCAATATTTGAACACCGATTACTCTATCGTATCTGTATTCAACACCAGTGATTCGAATCAGAAATTGAAAGTTTACGATGAAAAGGGAAACATTTTTTACAGCCAAACAGTTGAAGCTGAAAGCAATTCTCAGAAACTTTTCGATTTATCAAACTTAGAAGATGGTAACTACAGCTTAGTATTAGTAGGAAAAAATTCAAGAGTTGAGCAAGCTTTCCAGGTTGAAGCAAGAAAATTAGTTGTATCAGACAAGTCTATGCAATTAGCCGATAACAAAAGCTCTAACTATGACTTCTAAACGTATAGATTCCGACCACAGCAGTTGCTGCATAAAACATCAGTATTTAAGTAAGTGTATCCCTCATCAATAAGAGATACACTTATTTTTTTGCCCATACCCCACCTCCATTTCTCCACAATTATTCCCAAACTTGACATCAGTAAATTTATAATACCTCAGCAACACATCATTTATCACTTTCTAGTCTGCCATTTTTTGCTATTTTTGTACAGATTCACTCGGTTCTAGAGACTATGTATGCTCATAAACCGACCGAATATCGTTAAACAATTTATTACACAAAACAAATACTAACTGTCTTTAGACCAGCTAAAACGATTAAAATGAAAAAGTTATCGATTTTTGCATCACTATTGATGTTGCTAGCTATTTTTTCAGCTTCAACTGCCAGTGCATGTACCAATTACTTAGTGACCAGAGGTGCCAGTGCCGATGGTTCTAACATGATTACCTACGCTGCCGACTCACACGTATTATATGGTGAGCTTTATTTCCGTCCGGCTGCTGATTGGGCAGAAGGCACCATGATTGATGTTCACGAATGGGATACCGGAAAATATTTAGGTCAGATTCCTCAAGTTCCTCACACCTATTCAGTGGTTGGAAATATGAACGAATTTCAGTTGGCTATCGGTGAAACCACCTGGGGTGGTGTTGATCAACTAGGTTCACAGGAAGGTGCACTAATTGACTACGGTAGTTTAATTTACTTAGCGCTTCAGCGTTCTAAAAATGCACGTGAGGCCGTTAAAGTAATGACTGAGTTGGTTGAAACTTACGGTTACTACAGCTCAGGAGAGTCATTCTCAATTTCTGATCCTAACGAGATTTGGATTCTTGAGATGATTGGTAAAGGAAATGGCGAAAAAGGTGCTGTTTGGGCTGCTCGTATGATTCCTGATGGTTTTGTAAGCGGACACGCTAACCACGCACGTATCACAACTTTCCCATTGGAAGGCAAAACTTCTATCTCTTCTGACAAAATGGATAAGATCTTCAACCCTGAAGTGACTACCGTTTACGCTAAGGATGTGATCTCTTTCGCTAAAGAAAAAGCGTTGTACCCTAAGGATGGAAAAAACAAAAACTTCAGTTTCTCTGACTCTTATGGTCCTGTTGATTTTGGTGGTGCTCGTTATTGCGAGATGCGTGTTTGGACTTTCTTCAACCGTGTAAGCGGTGATATGGATAAGCATTTCGACTACGCTAAAGGAAATATCAAACTAGATAAAAAAGGTTATGCGACAAACCGTATGCCTCTTTGGATTAAACCAGATCATAAAGTTGAGCTTTCTGAGGTAATGGATGCGATGAGAGATCACCTTGAAGGTACTGAATTAGATATGGCTAAAGATATGGGTGCAGGTCCTTTTGGTAACCCTTACCGTTGGAGACCATTAACATGGAAAGTTGACGGTGTAACCTATTGCAACGAGCGTGCTACAGCAACTCAGCAAACCGGTTTCTCTTTTGTTGCTCAGTCACGTAACTGGTTACCTGATGCAGTAGGTGGAATCAACTGGTTTGGTGTTGATGATGCTGCTTCTTCTGTATATTTCCCAATGTATTGTGGTTCGACAAGAGTTCCTGAAACTTTTGCTGTTGGTAATGGTAAAATGATGGATTTCACTAATAAATCTGCATTCTGGGTATTCAACCAGGTTAGCAACTTTGCTTACACACGTTACTCAGCTATTCATCCTGAAATCAGAGATAAGCAAATCGCTCTTGAAGCAAAATATCAGAAATTCACTAAGATTATCGATATGTCAGCTGAAGAAATGTTTAAAACAGACAAAGCTGCAGCAATCGAATTCTTAACTGATTTCTCTTGTAACCAAGGTGATAACTTGACTAAAGAGTGGAGAAATTTCTACGGTTATTTATTTGCTAAGTATATGGATGGCAACATCAAAACTAAGGATGGCAACAAACAGAATCCTAAGATGAAGCAACCTGGTTATAGCGAAGCTTGGAAAAAAGCTGTAGCAAAAGATACTGGTGACCAACTTAAAGTAAAAGGTGCTTCTCATTAATCGGGAATAACCTATTACAATAAAAAAAAGGAAGCTTCGGCTTCCTTTTTTTTTTGCACTGAACTCTTGAAGATTCTATCATTTAATTGTAGTAGCACTCTCCTTTTGTCCTTGAGTAGAAATGGAAGGGGCTGTCTTTCTTCTAATAATACTCGCCTACCCTTCACCTCCCTTCGACTTCCGTTAGTTTTACCAAATAATAAATACAAGAGGTTTTGTACCTTAAATGAAATAAGAGACTCCATTTACTGCGATAACTTTGCTTCGGCTCTAGAGGGAATCTAGTGAGCGTATTAAGGACAGTAAATTTTTGAGTAAAAACCAGAGAGTATTTAGGGTAAAACCCAGTATTACGGTAGTGGTTACTCAAATTGGAGCCTCCTAAATCTATAATGTATGAAACTAATTTATGGAATTGATTTATCAAAAGAGAAGTTTGATGTAAACTTTTTTAATGAGCGAGGGCAAATGAAACACCAGATTTATAACAACACCTTCAATGGAATATGTAAATTCCTTGATATGGTCCCTAAAGAAGCTATACTTGTTGCCGAGCATACTGGTGTATATGGTGATTTGCTTGTGTTTTTAGCTGGTCAGGTAGATGTTACAATATGTCTGGAATCAGGTTATAAGATTCGACACAGCTTGGGCTTACTCAAAGGCAAAACAGATAAATTAGATGCTGCAAGGATTAGAGAATACGGAGAACGATTCAATGACAAACTTAAAATATCAGAGGTTGATCCTGAGGAAATAGAAGAGCTAGAGCAGTTGTATTCCTTAAGGAAGCAACTTGTTAAGGAAAGGAAAATGCTATTGTGTCATGTGGAAAAAAAGAGGCAAGCCCCTAGTAATGCATTAATTGCACATACAGTATCAGAAAGAATGCTTTGCTCTTTTAATGAGTCAATTAATGAACTTGAAAAGCAAATATTCGAATTGATTCATTCTCACAAAGATTTATTTAGAAATTTTGACCTAGTCACTAGTATTAAAGGGATAGGTCCCGTAACAGCTTCTAATCTCATTATAAAGACGAAAAACTTTACTAAAATATCAACAGCAAGAGAAGCTGCATCATATGCTGGAGTTTGCCCTTTCCCTAATGCATCAGGGAAAATGGTCAAAAAATCCAGGGTGAGTCCAATGAGTGATAAAGAGCTGAAAACATTATTGTATATGTGTGCTAAATCGGCAGTGAAGCACAATCAGGAATACCGTTTATATTACAAGCAAAAATCATTGGAAGGCAAACACCACTTCCTAATCATGAATAACATTTCAAACAAACTATTGAGAACGATATTTAGAATAATAGAAACTGGGGAAAAGTGGGATCCAAACTACATATGTCTGGACCCAAGAGATAATTTGAAAATTGTGGCTTAATAATTAGGTTTTATTAGAGTATACGCTCAATGCGCGCTTTTCTT
>Ga0209272_10000363_pt1 | contig 40394 bp, 30 predicted proteins | sample tdDd002_FD_187125 | JGI IMG/M metagenome (GOLD analysis project Ga0209272, IMG submission 187125) | Marine sediment microbial communities from the Atlantic coast under amendment with organic carbon and nitrate - tdDd00.2 (SPAdes)... | ecosystem: Environmental > Aquatic > Marine > Coastal >...
ATCTGAACGAGCTTTATAGTCATCTTCTAAGCAGGCAGCGAATAATGAACGATTCAACCGCCTTAGGCCTTCTTCGCAAACCATATCGGTTAGTGGGTTAGGATCTCCACAGACATACGCTTCCATCAGGTGAGTAAAGGTATCCATCGCACCTCTACCAGAGGTGAGCCGATCAGTTCCATAGGTCAGTGTAGGATCCACAATTGCAACATCTGCAAGCATCTCAGGGCTGCGTAAACTCACCTTCACTTGATCTTGCCCAGACCTTAACACTGCATTTTTTGTAACTTCCGCTCCCGAACTGGCTGTTGTCGGTATAGCAATAAAGGGCAGAGGTTTGGTTTTGATTGGTACACTTCGGCCAACGACTTCAACGTAGTCGTAAACATCACCTTGATTGGGGATAATCGCAGCAAGAGCTTTACCCATATCAAGCACGCTCCCTCCACCAATTGCGACAACCATATCTGGTTTAAATTTTCGCCCGACTAACGCCGTTTCTTCCACCATAGTGATATTGGGTTCACCTGCAATAGCAACATGTTGGTATCGCATATTTTGTGCTTTAAGGTATTCAATAACGGGCCGAGCCCTATCCATATTTTGGCCACTAACTAATAGAACACTATAGCCAAATTGGTTAAACACTGAGAGCGAGGATTGCAGTGCTCCTTCACCGAAGATGATTCGCATCGAGGTCATAAATTGAAACATAACCAAAACACTCCTTACTAATCTAAACTCGTTTAGCATGCCTACCTATCCGCAGAATTAAATTGAACCAGTGCAACTTGTGAGAAATACCCATACAAAATATGTGTAAATCACGAGCAATTTCTCTTTATCGCCTGATGAAAAGGAGAATGGGATTAAAAAATCATCAATAGGTTTTCTCTATCGAAACAAGAGGTAATTGCTTCTTTATTTTCGACACTGATTCGGGCATAGTGCTGTTAACAATCTATAGGAGAAAGACATATGTTCGTAGTTATCTTTGGTCGCCCAGCTTGTCCATTCTGTGTTCGCGCAAAAGAGCACGCTGAAACACTGAAAGCAAAACGTGATGATTTCAACTACCGTTACGTTGACATTCATGCTGAAGGTATTTCAAAAGCAGATCTAGAGAAAACTGTTGGTAAACCTGTTGAGACAGTTCCACAGATCTTTATCGACCAAGACCACATCGGTGGTTGCGATGACTTCGAAGCGTACGCAAAAGAGCACCTAGGTCTTTTCGACGAGTAATTGAATTAGATGTTAAAAAGTCGCCTTGAGCGACTTTTTTTCTGTCTTTTATTCGGTTAATACACCGCTTTCTCAAATATAAACTGACTAAGTAAAGTAATAGTAAAATATAAAAATTTTCACTATTTATTTTGCGCTATTCAGATACAATTCGCACACTTAACTTACCCCGGCACAGAATCAAGAACTGCCCGTGAACATAAACGTCGTACACTTGCTAGAGCAAAACCCTATCCTCCTTATTTTTGTGGTTCTCGCCATTGGTCTTGCGATTGGAAAAATTCGCTTTGGAAATCTGCAACTTGGTAACTCTATTGGAGTGCTAGTCACCGCTCTGATCATGGGGCACTTAGGTTTCACCTTCAATGCAGACGCTCTTACCATTGGCTTTATGCTGTTTATCTACTGTGTCGGCATAGAAGCAGGGCCTAACTTTTTCGGTATCTTCTTTCGAGACGGTAAACACTACTTCATATTGAGTATGGTTGTGCTCTCTACTGCTCTGTGCATCACCTACTTCGCTAGTCATTATCTTGGGTTAGATTTTGGTTTATCTGCCGGTATGATGGCCGGAGCATTGACTTCTACCCCCGTCCTTGTAGGCGCACAAGACGCTTTGGGCTCCGGCTTGGCGACTGTTCCTCGCAACATGGATTTCTCCCTAGTGCTTGAGAACCTATCTGTAGGTTATGCGATGGCTTACTTGATTGGTTTAATCAGCATGATTATGTTTGCCAAACTTCTGCCAAAACTACAAAAACAAAACCTCTCTGATTCGGCCCAACAAATTGCTCAAGAGCGTGGTTTAGGTAGTACAGGACAACGTAAAGTTTATCTTCCAATCATCCGAGCATACCGTGTAGGTCAAGAGTTGATAGATTGGATTGATGGTAAAAACCTGCGTGAACTGGGTATCTATCGCCAAACTGGCTGTTATATCGAGCGAATTCGCCGCAATGGTATCCTCGCCCACCCAGATGGTGATGCTATCTTGCAGCAAGGTGATGAAATAGCGCTCGTGGGCTTCCCAGATAGCCATGCTCGACTCGATCCTAGCTTTAGAAACGGTAAAGAAGTTTTCGACCGTAACTTACTTGATCTTCGCATCGTAGAAGAAGAGATCGTTGTAAAGAGTGACTCCATAGCCGGTAAACGTCTGTCCGACTTAAACCTGTCTGAGTACGGTTGTTTCCTTAACCGAGTAGTACGAGCGCAAATCGAAATGCCTATGGATTTAGACATCGTCCTAGCAAAAGGCGATGTTCTACAGGTTAGTGGTGAGAAAAGTCGCGTTCATGGTTTAGCGGAAAAAATTGGTTTCATCTCGATTCACAGCCAAATGGCCGATCTACTCGCATTCTGTAGCTTCTTCATTTTGGGCATTATGTTCGGCTTGATTACCATGACATTTGGCCAAGTTTCATTTGGTTTGGGTAACGCTGTTGGTCTTCTTTTATCAGGCATCACTCTTGGCTTTTTACGAGCTAACCACCCAACATTTGGCTATGTACCGCAAGGCGCATTAAATATGGTTAAAGACCTTGGCCTTATGATATTCATGGTCGGCATCGGTTTGAGTGCTGGTGGTAAGATGTTTGAACACTTGTCGCAAGTCGGTGTTCAAGTGATCGGTTTGGCTTTCGTTGTCAGCGTCGTTCCGGTCGTGTTTGCGTACTTAGTCGGTGCCTACATTCTTAAGATGAACCGCGCACTACTATTTGGTGCCATCATCGGTGCCAGAACCTGTGCACCAGCAATGGACATCGTTAACGACTACGCTAAATCGACGATTCCTGCTCTGGGCTATGCTGGTACTTATGCGATAGCAAATATTTTAATGACATTAGCAGGTACCATACTCATCATATTGAGTTGATAACGAACAACGAATAAAAAGGGAGGCTGCGAGCCTCCTTTTTTTAATTAATTCTTACCCTGTATCAACAGCGCTACGTCTTACATCCGTGTCCATAAACTAAACTTAGTCACTAAGATTTAAATGCATCTAATGGGCGCGACTGTGAGAAAAACGAAACAAGGTACTTCTTTCAACGATCAACCACTGTTTATCTGTTACACAGGAATCGATACTGAACTTCTTTTTACCTATCAACAGCCATTACCAGGCGGAGCTTCTTATCCTTTATTAAATAGCCCAACGGGCCGGTCAGTTATCAAACAGATATATAAGAATTTGCTATTACTCGCCAAAAAACATCGATGTGCGGTGATCTTAGACACCATAACTTGGGTAGCACATCGAGATAGAGCCAAACAAATTGGGATAAATAGCGATCAATTGGTCACTTTCAATCATGATGCGATAGCTATAATGGCAGAAGCGCGCACTAATTATGCCGATACTCTAACTTTACTTTCCGCTCAAATTGGCCCTCGAGCAGATGCATACCAAGTGTTAAATAAAATGTCAGTAAACGACGCCTATCACTACCATATGGCTCAAGTACAAACTTACAGTCAAACTGACGCGGATATTATTACCGCAGCGACCTTAACTTATGCGGAAGAAGCAGCCGGTATTGTTTTGGCCGCAAAAAGTGTGAATATACCTGTCGTCATTGCCTTTACGGTAGAAAACGACGGCAGATTACCCAGCGGTATGACTTTACAACAAGCCATCACATTGGTCGATCAACCAACTAACCAGTATGCCTGCCATTTTATGATAAATTGCGCGCATCCTGAGCATTTTTCTTACCTTTTTAGACAGCAACCATGGGAGCGTCGAATCAGAGGTATCGTCGTCAACGCGTCACGCTGTAGTCATGATGAGTTAGATAATTGTGCCACTTTAGATGCAGGGAATCCCAAAGAGTTAGGTTATCAAGTCGCCGAGTTATACCGCCATAATCCTCAAATCAATGTCATCGGTGGCTGCTGCGGAACTAACCTTAATCACATTGAGCAGATGGTTAAAAACATAAAACGGCACCCTAAGGTGCCGTTATCAAACTAACTTAATGGTCGCAAATAAGCGAGGAATCGCTTCTCTGCCAATTTAAAGCACCAAAGAATAATAAAGGTCAGCGCCATGTAGAACAGACCGGCCGTCAAGAAGGATTCAAATGGCGCGTAATAGCGTGAGTTCACTAATCGAGCTGCACCCGTCAAATCAACGATAGTTACGATACCCGCTACCGCACTACCATGAAGCATGAAGATAACTTCGTTACTATAAGCAGGCAGTGCACGACGCAACGCACTTGGCAAAATAATACGACGATAGGTCATGAAATTGCTCATGCCGTATGCTTTCGCAGCTTCAACCTCGCCTTTTGGCAAACCATTAATCGCACCGCGGATGATCTCAGCGGTATACGCTGAAGTATTCAATACAAAGGCTACCAATGCACAAAACCATGCGTTTTCCCACAAAGTGTCTTTAACTGGGAAAAACTGATCCATTCCGTAATAAATCAGATACAGCTGGACTAAAAGTGGTGTACCGCGGAAAAAGTAAATGAACGCCCAGCTAGGCCCCATAATAAAGTAGTTGTGGCTATTTCTTGCGACACCAAGTGGTATCGAAACAAACAAACCAATTACTAACGCTAAGCTCACCAACCATACGGTGGTCCACAAACCTTCAAGGTAGACTGGTAAACTTTCAATAATCAGAGAAAAATCCATATCCTACCTCGCATGAATACTGAATTTGCGCTCTACCAGCTTGAGTAAACCAGTCGAAACACTCGTGAATAGTAGGAATACCATGGCAACGGCCATGTAGAAGGTAAACGGCATTTTGGTTGAGCCCGCCGCTAGTGCACTAACTCGAACCATGTCTTCCAGACCAATGATCGAAACCAAAGCTGTAGTTTTAAGCAATACCAACCAGTTGTTACCAAAACCAGGTAAAGCATGACGAATCATCTGTGGTAGTAGAATGCGACGGAATGACATAACAGAGCTCATACCATACGCTTTACCTGCTTCTAACTCACCCTTGTCGACAGCCATAATTGCACCACGGAATGTCTCGGCCATGTACGCACCAAAGATAAATCCGATAGTTAAAACGCCCGCAACAAAAGGACTTACATCGATATAGTCAGGTAGATAAGAGGTCCACTCATGGTTCGGATCGCTGGACGTAAACCATTCATTTAGCCACTCATTGATCGAATAAAGACTGTTATTTAGTAAGATCTGTCCGCCGAAAAAAATCAGCATCATTAAAACCAAATCGGGAATACCGCGAATGACGGTGGTATAGAGCGTAGCAATCGCTCTTGCCCAGCGATAAGGTGCCATTTTTGCAAGCGCACCAAGCATGCCCAATATCATTGCTAGCAGTAGTGAGAGTAGTGCCACCTCAATGGTCACTATGGCCCCTTTAAATATAGAGGCTTCGTATCCTTGTAGATCTAGCATAGGTGAGTTCCTGATCCCTAGACTTAAATAGAACTAGGCCGCTGACTACTCCTAGGAACATAAGTCAGCGGCTGTATCCGACGAATTACTGACCGTAAACGTCGTAGTTGAAGTATTTAGCTGCAATATCTTGGTAGACACCTTTCTCACGTAGAGAAAGAATTGCTGCATCTAGCTTCTTGGTTAGGTCTTTATCTTGCTTACGAACCGCAATACCAAAACCGTCACCGAACCATTTTGGATCAGTCAGTGAAGGACCTACGAACTCATAAGCTTCACCACCCGCTTTATTCAGAACGCCCTCTTCTAGCGCCGATGCATCACCAAGAACTGCTGCAACACGACCGTTTGCTAGATCTAGGTAAGCTTCATCGAAAGAACCGTAACGAACGATATCAACTTTTTTACCGTAGTTATCTGTTAGGTATTTGTCGTGCGTCGTCGCACGCTGAACGGCGATCTTTTGACCTTCAAGGTTGTCGAAGTTAAGACCTGCACCTTTCTTCGCGATAAATTTATTTGGGATTAGCGCGTACTTACCAGTGAAGTCCACTTTCTTCTTACGCTCTTCGGTAATAGACATTGCAGCGATGATTGCATCGTATTTACGAGCTAATAGAGAAGGAATAATGCCATCCCAATCTTGAGCAACGATCTTACATTTCACTTGCATCTCTTCACACAAAGCGTTAGCCATATCCACATCAAAGCCTTTTAGCGAGCCGTCAGCTTCAGTCCAGCTAAATGGAGGGTATGCACCTTCAATACCAAAGCGAACCGTTTTCCATTCTTTCGCTTGCGCTACGCCAGTTACTGCAGTTGCTGCAGTTGCTGCCAGTGTTGCAGCTAATAACCACTTTTTCATTTCCATACTCCTGTGATTTTTCTTTTAAATTGGTGTGTTGTGTTTGCCGCTTCTAACCGCGACTAATAAATAGAAGATACGAATTGCTTGAGGCGCTCCGAATCTGGGTTGGTAAATAGTTTATCTGGATGACCTTGCTCTTCGACTAGACCTTGATGCAAGAACATAACGTGATTCGATACATCACGAGCAAATGCCATTTCATGAGTTACAACCAACATGGTTCGGCCTTCTTCTGCAAGATCTCGCATAACGCCAAGCACCTCACCAACCAACTCAGGATCGAGGGCTGACGTCGGCTCATCAAACAGCATAACTTCAGGGTCAACAGCCAATGCACGAGCGATTGCCGCACGTTGCTGCTGTCCACCTGATAAATGACCTGGGTAATAATCTTTACGTTCATACAGCCCTACTTTTTTAAGTAGCACTTCAGCATTTTCAATTGCCTGCGCTTTAGGTACTCCTAGCACATGAACAGGCGCCTCGATTACATTTTCAAGAACAGTAAGGTGAGACCAAAGATTAAACCCTTGAAATACCATGGCTAAGCGCGAACGGATGCGTTGGACTTGTTTTTCATTCGCTGGAACGGCTTCACCTTGGCGATTGTTTTTCATCTGGATTAGTTCACCGTTAACCCAGATTTCACCTTGAGTCGGTGTTTCAAGAAGATTAATACATCTAAGAAAGGTACTTTTACCGGAACCTGAAGATCCAATAATTGAAATGACGTCACCTTTATGAGCTTCTAATGAGATACCTTTTAGTACTTCATTTTGACCGAAGGTTTTGTGTAATTCTTTTATATCTAGCGCTGGTACATCTTTCATGCGCCTAACTCCCTGTTATTATTTTTCCTCACCTCGAACGTAAAGGTGAGGTTAATGTGACTCTCTGTCCACATTGCGATACAAACTAGCATTAGACCTAAAAACATGCAACAAATTATTAACCTAGAGCATAGGGATATCTAACCACAATATATGATTAAACATTCAGCTTTTAGTTAAATACACTTTATTTGTCGCATAAATCAAACCAAGCAACATATTTACCAACGCAACAAGATATTAACAAATTTATAAAAGTACGATCTATCTCAACTCCTTCAGCGGCACTTATGAACCTAGATTCACCTTATAAAACTTGTCTTATAAACCTTACATTGTGAAATTTAATTTCAGAGATAATTAACGCCATATAAACTTCCCTGTATAACTGTGTAGTTTTCTTTCACATACTGTCATAAAGTGATCTAAATCAATCACTCTTAAGGGTTAGCACGTTAAACTCGCCACAAAGATAAAAGCCTCAATAAGCAAATTTTTGTCTTTTCTATCGTCTATGCTTAAGCACGCTAGTTTTGAGCCACAGAAGATAGAGGAAGAAACTAAATGCAGGAAGCTAAGCAAGTTTAACTAGATCGCCAAATGACAATAATTACTGGCGACTCTTCCAAGAATCATTAACTTTTTAAAATATGAGGAATCTATGTCAGACGCAGTCAATAAACCGCACTCTGATTCGGATATCGAAAACAAGAGCTATCAAGAGCTGCACCGTCCAGCTTCTGAATTTGAAAGCCGTAGCGATTATCTAGACCACGAATTGCAGATCATGAAGCCACGTCGCTTTGGTCTGAACCTTCCTGGTCGTGACTTCCGTTTCGAATTAGAAGATTTGGTACCAGCACTTGCAGGTACGATTGGTATTATCGCAATGTACTCTGCGGTAATGATGTCTTGGGCAGAAGGTTTAACCGCAGCATGGGACCACGTCAACTTAGGTAAAGATTTTGCTATCGAAGTCGCACGTGTAGAAATGTTAATCCCAGCATTACTCTTCTGTGTACTTGCTTCAGGCTTCATTAACCCGAAAGCAAACTTAGCCGGCAACCACGGCCCAATGATCCCCCTTATCGGCACTATCGCTTTAGCAGGTGCTCACCCTCTTGCATTGGCAATCCTAATTGGTGTATTTGGTCTTATTCTGAGTCTGCTAAAAGGTGGCTCTAAACTAGTTAACCTAACCTCTCAAGGTACTGCGGGTGGTTTGCTTATCTTCCTTGGCCTAACCGGTACAATGAGCCAAATCAACTCAATCCAATCTTGGGCTGTTGGTCTACAATCTGACACTGTAGCTGCTGGCAGTATGGGCTACATTGGCCTAATCGTTCTTGCGGTAACCATTGGTCTTTATGCATTCCTTGCTAAAGTGAACAAGCGTTGGTTAGCTATCCCTGTATGTGCTTTCACAGGTCTCGCTATTGCTCTTGTACTTGGCGCTGGTTTTGATATCAAATTTGTGACTGAGACAGGTCTACCAAACCTAAACCCTGTTTACTGGTGGGGTAGTACTGAAGAAGGCTGGATGCTTGGTCTACCAAATGTGCAACATTTCATCGCATCTCTACCATTCGCTATCTTAGCCGTTGCTATGTGGTCACCAGATTTCCTTGGTCACCGTATTTTCCAAGAGCTGAACTACCCTAAAAAGTCAGAAAAAGTACTAATGGATGTCGATGACACCATGACTATGTGTTCAGTTCGTCAGATGGTAGGTACAGCAGTTGGTGGTGGTAACATCACATCATCTTGGGGTACTTACATGATCCCTGCAGCCATTGCTAAGCGCCCTATTCCAGGTGGTGCGATTCTACTGGGCTCACTATGTATCATCGTTGCGATTCTAGGTTTCCCAATGGATATCGCTGTATGGCCACCAGTAATGCGTGTTGCTCTACTTGTAGGTGTATCTCTACCACTACTTGAAGCTGGTATGCAAATGGTGAAAGACTCTAAGGATTCTCAAGCGGCTGGTATCTGTATCTTCGGTTCTGCTGTTGTGAACCCTGTATTGGCTTGGGCACTAACAATGCTACTTGATAACAACGGTTTAATTGGTGACAAAGAGCGTGCAGCTCGCCTGTCTTTCGTCGATAAAATTGTTATCCCAGTAGGCGTACTTGTTATTTGTCTAGTTGCAATGCTAGCAGTTGGTATGCTAGAAGGTCAGTACGGAATCCCTGCGTTCCTATAGAAAATGATGTTGAGAGCCTTTTTGGCTCTCAACTTTTTTTGAGTATCAAGGTTTAGTTTTAAATTTTTTTTAGTAATTCTGCGTTTTATTGATTTAGTTTAAGGTTTGCAATTTTTTTTTAGTCTATCCTTGAAAACAAGTTGGTAAGACACCATTTAAAAAGTAGTGACAATATTTATAGTTTTATGACCACTTTCGGTTCTTAGAATTAGAGACTATACATATTGTTATTCATAAGAGTGTACCGCCCCAGTGATGGGAGTCTAACTGGCTCAACAGTTAGATAGGTACGTGTTTTTTCTACTAAAAAGGTAGGTATGTCATGGCAGAGCAATTTGCTAAAGCTTGGGAAGGTTTTGCTGAAGGTGATTGGCAAAACGAAGTAAACGTTCGTGATTTCATTCAAAAGAACTATGCGCCGTATGAAGGCGACGAATCTTTCCTAGTTTCTGAAGGTACTGAAGCAACTAACGTTCTTTGGGCTAAGGTAATGGAAGGTATCAAACAGGAAAACGCGACTAAAGCACCTGTAGATTTCGATACTGACGTTATCTCTACCATCACTGCTCACGATGCAGGCTACATCGAAAAAGATCTAGAAACTATCGTTGGTCTTCAAACTGAGAAACCACTTAAGCGCGCTATCATCCCTAACGGTGGTATCCGTATGGTTGAAGGTTCATGCAAAGCGTACGATCGCGAACTTGATCCAGCAATCTCTAAAATCTACTCTGAGTACCGTAAAACACACAACGCTGGTGTTTTCGATATCTACACTCCTGATATCCTAAAATGTCGTAAGTCTGGTGTTCTAACTGGTCTTCCTGATGCATACGGTCGTGGTCGTATCATCGGTGACTACCGTCGCGTTGCTCTATACGGTATCGACTTCCTAATGAAGGACAAGCTAGCTCAATTCGCTTCTCTACAAGAGCGTTTTGAAAACGGTGAAGACCTTCAAATGACAATGCAGCTTCGTGAAGAGATCGCTGAGCAACACCGTGCTCTAGGTCAAATCAAAGTTATGGCTGCTAAATACGGTTACGACATCTCTGAGCCAGCTCAAACTGCTCAAGAAGCTATCCAGTGGACTTACTTCGCATACCTAGCGGCAGTTAAGTCTCAAAACGGTGCAGCTATGTCTCTAGGCCGTACTTCAACTTTCCTAGATATCTTCATCGAGCGCGATATCGCTGCTGGTAAGATCACAGAAGTTGAAGCACAAGAAATGATTGACCACTTCGTAATGAAGCTACGTATGGTTCGTTTCCTACGTACTCCAGAATACGATGAGCTATTCTCAGGCGACCCTATCTGGGCAACTGAGTCAATGGGTGGTATGGGCATCGACGGTCGTACACTAGTTACACGTACTAACTTCCGTTTCCTAAACAGCCTATACACTATGGGTCCTTCTCCAGAGCCAAACATCACTGTTCTTTGGTCTGAGCAGCTACCTGTAGGCTTCAAGAAGTTCTGTGCGAAAGTATCTATCGATACTTCTTCTATCCAGTACGAAAACGACGACCTAATGCGTCCTGACCTAGCATCTGACGACTACGCAATCGCATGTTGTGTATCTCCAATGATTGTTGGTAAGCAAATGCAGTTCTTCGGTGCTCGTGCTAACCTTGCTAAGACTATGCTTTACGCAATCAACGGCGGTGTCGATGAGAAGCTGAAGATGCAAGTTGGTCCTGTTGGCGAGAAGATCACTGACGAAGTACTAAACTACGATGACGTTATGGCTCGCCTAGATACGTTCATGGATTGGCTAGCTAAGCAGTACGTAACTGCACTAAACAGCATCCACTTCATGCACGACAAGTACAGCTACGAAGCGTCTCTAATGGCTCTACACGACCGTGACGTTCGTCGTACTATGGCTTGTGGTATCGCTGGTCTTTCTGTTGCAGCTGACTCTCTGTCTGCAATCAAGTACGCAACAGTTAAACCTGTACGTGACGAAGACGGCATTGCAATCGACTTTAACGTTGAAGGCGACTACCCTAAATTTGGTAACAACGACGCTCGCGTTGATGACATCGCATGTGAACTTGTTTCTACATTTATGGGCAAAATCCGTAAGCTTAAGATGTACCGTGATGCAATCCCAACTCAGTCTATCCTAACTATCACATCAAACGTGGTATACGGTAAGAAGACTGGTAACACGCCTGACGGTCGTCAAGCTGGTGCTCCTTTCGCTCCTGGTGCTAACCCAATGCACGGTCGCGATGAGAAAGGTGCTGTAGCGTCACTGACTTCTGTAGGTAAACTACCGTTCGCTGATGCACAAGATGGTATCTCTTACACATTCTCTATCGTGCCAAACGCACTAGGTAAAGAAGAAGATAGCCAACGTGCTAACCTTGCAGGCCTAATGGATGGTTACTTCCACCACGAAGCTGGCATTGAAGGTGGCCAACACCTAAACGTGAACGTTCTTAACCGCGGTACTCTAGAAGACGCAGTTAAGCACCCTGAGAAATACCCTCAGCTAACAATTCGCGTATCTGGTTACGCTGTTCGCTTTAACTCTCTAACTGCAGAGCAACAAGCTGACGTAATCGCACGTACTTTCACTGAGTCTCTATAATTCTCAGCTGAATGAATGATTGAAGCCCCGCTTAGTTTAAGCGGGGCTTTTTTTATCTAAAGTCACTCACTTACCTCCAACTCTCCGTCAAAATATCCACGGCATAGAAATTGCTTAACTATCAATACACTTTAGTTTAGCTTCAGGTTAACTTTCTTCTCTCAACATGTCGTACTGGTAGAATGAATATTAAAAAAACATCGCTTATCTCTTTGCTGCTCATTTCATTAGGTGCTCATGCTTCTGAGCGCTCAACCGTCACTTTTGCCTTAGATAACGATGGCTTGTTTGGCGTAGACCAAGACTACACGAACGGACTTTTCTTGACCTACACATCTCGTGCCATCAATCCTCATTGGTTGTTCACGCCACTCAGTCTTTCAATGTGGGGAGCCGCATCACTCGATAAAGTCGAGTTTTCGATCGGCCACAAGATGTATACCCCAAGCAACATCTCCGCGGACGTCCCTCTTGAAAACGAACGACCTTACGCCGGGTATTTACATACTGAATTCAATTACATCAGCCTTCACCCTCAGCAAGCACAACGATTTAACCTCACTATCGGTACAACCGGTGAGAGCTCGCTAGCAGACAGAGCACAAAGTATTGTGCATAGTTTGACAGGATCTAAAGAGCCGAATGGCTGGGCTTATCAAATAGAAGATGCGCGAGTCGGTAGTATTGGTTACTTATCGCACTTTAATATGATGCGCGCACGCTCAATCGCCAACACGGATTTTGAAATTTCCAATGTAACGGAAGGCAATTTTGGTAACTTTCGCTCAGATATATCAACAGGTTTTATGTTCCGATGGGGGACAGATCTTGCCGGTAGCATGGGCGCGGCACATATAGACAATGAATACACCTTTAGGCCAGGGATGCTTGGCGGTTCCAAATCTGGTTGGTTCATTTTTGCTGGTATAGAGGGGCGTTATCGATTTAATGACTTTACAGTAGAAGGTTATCGTCCAGGAATTGAAGAAGACCCAAATATTACCAATCCAGATCTCTATGATGTAACGCTGGAGAATATCCAAGCTACAGCGGTTGCAGGTATTGCTTGGTATGGCAGTGGCTTTGGTGCCACACTCAGTTCAGCCGCTAAAACTCCTGATTACAAAGAAGCTTCCGATGCCTTATATGGTAACGGAAGCCTTTCTCTTTACGCTTTCTTCTAAATGTTAAATCTCTGGCAGTCTTGATTTAGACTGCCAGAGCGACTGAGAACCGCATTGCTAATACCACGCAACTGCTCGTTGTTTTGTTCTAACTCTTTCATCGCTCCGGAAATCTGAGTCATACTATCCGCCATAGATTGGCTAGTTGTTGCCAATTCTTTAATCGAGCTAAATATAACCTCAGTTTGATGAGAAGCTTCATCCGTCTTTTCTGTAATCGTTTTCAATGCTTCCATCGCTTCATGCCCACGCTCGCGACCTGTCGTCATTGATGATTCAGACTTACCGATATATTGAATTACCTCTGCACTCTCTTTCTTCATGGTATCAATCGTTTCAGATATTTCAGACACCGCATCGACAGTACGCACTGCTAGACTACGCACTTCATCGGCAACTACAGCAAAACCGCGACCTTGCTCCCCTGCTCGCGCTGCTTCAATCGCCGCATTTAGTGCTAACAAGTTTGTCTGCTCTGCGATCCCATTAATGATTTCCATTACCGAATCAACTTTAGACGATGCCTCTTCAAGCTGCTGGATATGCCCAGCCGCGGATGTAAGGATCGCCCCAACCTCTTCTAACGAACCAATCGCCGCACCGATAACTTTGGCTCCTTCTTCAGCAGAGTGAGTTGAAGAACGGCTGATATCAGCAACGAATTCAAGTGAATTAGACACCTCTTGCGTTGTCACACTCACTTCTTCCGTTGCCGATGCGAGTAGCTGAGTTTGACCTAAGATCTCACTTTGGTGATGAGCAAGCATATCAAAACCTTGGTTTAACTCAGCTGCATTACCCGATAGCACTTGGCTACTTTCTTGAACATCGTGAACTAAGCCACCCAAGTTTTCACAACTTTCATTAATACTGCTCGCAAGTTGATTAAACTCATCATTAGGATTGCGACTCATTGCCATCCGTTTTGATAAATCCCCCTGGGAAACACTGTTGAGTACTTCGCGCGTTTTCGTCAAAGAGCGCGACAACGATGTACTTTGCATAATAAAAATAGCGATAGTCAGTACCGCTAAAATCACACAGGCAACCAAAACCGACCACAAAGTTTGCTCTGAAACACTTTCCGCTGAAGTTTGATATTGGTTAGAGATATCACCTAACTCATTGGTTATCGAACCAATCAACTGAGTTAACGTTGATTTGGTTGAAAGAAGTTGTTGTTCAACGGAACCAAGTTCCTGAGATAACTCACTGACTCTGGTAAACGTTGCCTTATATTGTTCAATCTCTTTTTCATAAAGGTCCAACATTGCATAAACATTGGACATACTTTCAAAACCAGCCATTGCTCGATTAAACAACTTAAGGTTTTTTTCATTCGGTTGAAGTAGGTAGTTTTGCTGTGATTTAACCATTGCTTGGAAATCTGAGTTGAGCGTTACCATCCCTGTTTCTTCGATCTTTTTCTCAATGATGGTCGCAAGCTGCTTTAACTCACCCAATTTACCTTCATCAATACTAAATCCGAGTTCTTGCTTTAAGTCCAGCCAAGGATTAGCCGCGGACTCAAAGTTACTCACCGTACTCTTTAACGTATTCGATTGATTGGAAAGGTCAAGCTGCGCTAAGAACTCTGCATTCACTTTTACTGCGTCAACAATTGCAGTAATGTCTTGTTTCGCTTGCTGAACTTGCGAGCCATTGAGGTTATCTAATTCGCTACTCAGAGTAAGGATTTGACTCTGCGTTTGATAGATGGACATAGAGCCTACCGCAATATCACTACTCGCATGATATTGCTCGCTCATTTGCGTTAACCGAGATGCTGTGAACCACGCTAAAAGGACAAACCCAAGCGTCAGTATGACTAAGAACAACATCACTTTTTGTTTTTGTGATAGCGCAAGCAAATTCATAAATATTCCTTAAACATCAATAGGATGTAAAAACACGCGCCTAGCCATAATGTTGTAATTTTTATTAATATTATTATCTTTTATAACATTTTTATAACATACATTTTAGCCCAAGTATGTTTTTTTTTCTTATTTAGCAAAATGTTGTCGATAACGTTCCCAAGCCCTATTTAAACCCCACTTTTTGTAATAAAATAACGCACAAATAACTTATTAGAGATGAGCTCATGTCAACAACCGGTCGTATTCATTCTTTCGAGTCTTGCGGAACTGTAGATGGACCTGGAATCCGTTTTATCGTGTTTATGCAAGGCTGCTTAATGCGCTGTATGTATTGTCACAATAGAGACACTTGGGACACACATGGCGGTAAAGAAGTGACGGTTGAAGAGATCATTAATGAGGCAAAAAGTTACCGCCACTTTATGAACGCCTCTGGCGGCGGCGTTACATGTTCTGGTGGTGAGGCAATGCTTCAACCAGAGTTTATTCGCGATTTCTTCCGCGCAGCTCAAGCGGAAGGTATACACACTTGTCTTGATACCAACGGTTATATCCGTAAACATACGGACGTGGTTGATGAAGTTCTTGAAGCCACTGACTTGGTGATGCTTGACCTCAAGCACATGAAAGATGAAATCCACCATGACTTCATCGGTGTATCAAATAAACGTACGCTCGACTTTGCACGCTACCTTCATAAGCTTGGCCAAAAAACTTGGATTCGTTATGTTGTTGTGCCTGGGTATACGGATGATGAAGAAGCGGCCCACATGCTAGGTGACTTTATCAAGGATATGGACAATATCGAGAAAATCGAGCTTCTGCCTTACCACAAGTTAGGCGCTCACAAATGGGAAGCTTTAGGCCATGATTACCCTCTAGATGGTGTTAACCCTCCATCAAAAGAGACAATGGATAAAATAGTATCAATTCTTGAGCAATATCACTCAAACGTAAAATACTAATACCATACTCCGCCCTTTTCATAAAAAATACCAACCTAATTAGGTTGGTATTTTTTTGAGGTCAATATGTTATTAAACGAGTTGTTTGCGTTAATCATCATACTGTTCTTTGTACCACTAGTTTGGCGAGATGTGACGAGTGTATTTTGGCCTAAATTCATCCATGAGCGTAATTTTCAGCATCTTACTTTTGCTGTTATTATCCTTTTTACACTACTTTGGTCCGCCCAAGCCGGAGTTAAAGCAGGACTTTCCATCCACTTTTTAGCACTGACCACTCTTACGTTAATGTACGGCTGGCGAGTCGCCATTGTACTGTCTGTCATCATTGGCTTTCTACTAACAACGACTACTGAGCTCTCACTATTCCAGCTTCCCGAATACATCTTGCTATCCTGCTTAATCCCGATTGCAACTAGCTACGCTGTTTTCCTATTCAGTTATCATTTTTTACCAAGAAACATTTTTGTCTTTATTTTTGTCGCGGGGTTTTTAAATGGAGCCCTAACGGGAACACTGCATCTTCTTTCGAGTGGCGCCTATTTATTCTTCCTTAACGCGTACGATTGGACAACCATTGTCGACAATTATCTAATATTCGTACCACTATTGGCTTTCCCTGAAGGCCTCATTAATGGGATGGCTCTGACCATGTTCTGTGTCTTTAAGCCTGAGTGGCTAAGAGTCTTTTCTGACCGCGATTACATCTATAATCATTACCATAAAAAATGACACACTTTTCTGACTGTTCTTTGTACTTTTCATATTAAATATGTGTTGAGATCATGTTTCATAATTCTTTGAACAGATAACCTAAGCACATTAAAAATGTATTAGATTATTATAGTGAGGCCACCATGGAAATGACCAACGCTCAACGCTTGATTCTTTCAAACCAATACTCTCTGATGTCACAGATGGACCCTGAAAATGCAGCAAAATATAAACGTCTGCAGACCATCGTGGAACGTGGATACGAGCTACAAATGAGCGAACTGAACAAAGACTTTGGACGCTTAAGTGAGGCTGAATGTCGTGAAGTAATTGATACGATGGAAATGTATCACGCGATGCAAGAATCAAACAAAATGCTAACTGAAGAAGAACGTAAAGATGTCGACCAGCGTCGTCTAATCTTCTTAGGCTTTGATGCCGCTTCTGAAGCTCAGTTAGTTAATTACGTACGTTTCCTAACGGACTCTGAAGGTTTGTACTCTCAGTTTGAAAAAGCTGAACACAACTTCAATTCTCAAATGCCAATGCAAGAGAAATACCGCCGTATGCTAACTACTTGGCGTAATTGCCCACGCCAATACCATTTATGTGCAAACGAACTTAAGCAGATCTTCAATGCTTAACTAGTTAGCTAGTGCATGGCACATATAAAGTCATTCAAAAAAGGGACCTTTCGGTCCCTTTTTAACACTCCTAAGATAACTTGAAGGTGGCTACTTTTGCACTTAACTCTTGCGCCTGGTTCTTAACTTGTATCGATTCTTCTGAGCTGTCATTCACCCCTATCACTAGTTGATCTGCAACATCTTTAATCGATGTAATATTCTGCGTAATCTCACTAGTCACATGTGTTTGCTCTTCTGCTGCTGTCGCAATTTGTGTTGCCATATCACTGATCAACGCTACCGCTGCATTGATTTCTTCCAAAGCGCCAGCAGCACGATCGGCATCAACCACTGAGTTACCTGCTAAATCAGCACTACTCTCCATGATCGATACAGCTTTTGCTGTCGTTGTTTGTAAAATATCAATCGTCGCTTTTATCTCTTCCGTCGAGGAATGTGTTCTTTGTGACAACACTCGAACTTCATCCGCAACTACCGCAAAACCACGACCTTGCTCTCCAGCGCGCGCCGCCTCAATAGCAGCATTGAGGGCTAACAAATTAGTTTGCTCAGCAATGCCTTGGATAGTCGCTAGCACTGTAGATATCTCTTGAGCGTGGCGATCCAGTGCGCTAACTACATCACTTGCGCTTTCCAATTCAGTAGCCAGTTTGTTGATTGAGCCTTTAGTATTAATAACCAACTCATGCCCATTATCCGTGCTCACCGTTGAGTTTTGTGCAGCTTGAGCGGTTTGTTCAGCATGAGACGCAATTTCTTGAGTCGCACTTGCCAACTCTGTAACCGCAGTCGCAACCATGGTGATCTCTTGCTGCTGGTGATGAATTTCATTCACTGAAGCTTGTGCTCGAACTGTCGTACGCTCAGATTGCTCAGTTAGTTGGTAAGACTGTTCACGAATATGTCCAATAAGCTGCTGCAAACTCGCTACGAATGTATTGAAGTTCATCGCAAGCTTTCCAACTTCATCTTGTGCTTCAATTTCGATTCGTTGAGTTAGGTCACCGCTACCATTAGCAATTTGTTCCAGTGCGTTGGAAACGTGATTCAAAGGTCGGAAAAGTATGTTACAGAGAATATTGAACAAAAGAGTGCAGATCACCACAATCACACCCGTCACCAACATTTGGCCCCAAACAGCATCAAATAGAGGCGAAATAAGTGAATCATGATCAATCACAACCACAGTAACAAGATCTGTATTCGGGATACTTTTCGCATGGACAACCGACTCTTTTCCATAGACTTCCGTAAAAACATCTCGTCCAGACTGAACCGCTTGCAAAACAACGTCTAAATCGACACCAAGTTTGTTTAAGGGTTGATTAAGTAAGCTTGTGTCTTGATGGGTAAAAATATTTCCCTCCGGATTCATGATAAACATAAACCCTTCACCAGGAAGAATCACTTTACCCATGCTGTTGAGAATGTCGGTAATTTCAACATCTGCCCCCAAGACAACTTGCTGGCTATGCAGATTAATCGCTTTACCTAACGAAACGACATTGGCTCCTGTAGCAGCCGCTACAGTTGGGTTATCCATAAAGACTTTTGATGGGTTGTTAACAGCACTCTTGTACCACCCCCACTCTCTTGGGTCATCATTACCAGGTGGAAGAACTACACCATTGGCATTGTCTTGAGTACCGTCTGGGTAGGCCAAGAACACATTATCAAAGCCCGCTGAATCTTTAACTTGCTTCAAGTGAGTGACAATCGCACTTTTTTCAACATCATTCGCCAATGACATCATCGGTCGTTCTTTAGAATAGATCCAATCCGACACATATTGGCTATAAGACGATATCGTGCTCTCAAGCCTCTGTTCGATATCGTTATCTAACCTTTCCAATGAAGCTCTAAAAGAAAGAGCTTCCACACATAGTCCCCCGACTATAATTGCAGCGCTCGCTGAAATAGCGAGTTTGTTTTTAAGCGATAATTTTTTAAGCATTAGTTTGTCACTTTTATGATATTTATAAGATATTGGTATAAATCAGTGACTATTATAATTTCGAGCTCAAAAATAAATCATGACTTAGCTCTGAAAGTGTGAAAAATGCTAGAAGTAAGTGCTATTTTTGTCACTATTACGTGTGCATGGCTTAGCTTTGGTTTAAAACACGTATGCAACTCCTACATTCGCGCTCGTATAAACACCACTTTCAACTAACGGACTGTATTGAACCTCCCCTTCAAGGTTGGTGTAACGAATACCACCTGTCACACGGATATGGGGTGTCAAATGCATATATCCAGAAAGACCAATAAAATATTGACCATCCCAACTGGCTTCGAACTCTTCGATATTGTACCCAGCTGCCTGAGCTTTATTAGCCTCACTACTGCTAACTCCATATAAATGGTCATTCAATCGTGAGCTGTTATAAGCATAACCAATTGCAGGGGTTACAGCCCAGCCTCGACGCCGAATCGGTAATCGCCATGCGGCCTCTGCGTACAGTCCGTTGTGAACAAACCTCAAATCACTACCTGCTGTAATTTCAAACATGCCAGCCAAAGTAATCATTTGATAACTCACACCGCCCAGAATAGAGGCCTTTCGTTCATCCATTAGCTGGATCGCTGTATCATCTGAATCTTCTGGCTTTAATGTTCTAGGGTCGTACACCACTCGAAAAACTATATTTTGCGGAGAGCCAACCGGCAGCATTCGATAACCGGCGCTAAATCCTCGAAGAAAAAAGTGGCTACCTTCATAACCGATCATTGGAATTACCGTTTTATTCGATGGCGTATCTTTGTATACAGCTGGCGAATAGGAAGCCGCACCTCCAATTGACCATTGGGAGATGTTTGCATAAACAGTAGAAGTCGTAAAAACCGCTGAATAAACGAACCACTTAAACCAATTTTTCATCGCTAGAGTTGCCTTTGGTGAACAATACCTCGCGATTATATGGAATGAAGTACCATTAATCAACTCACCACATCTCTTAACGTCCCTTTTAGGCGGCAAAAATGAGCTATTTTTAATAATCACATTGATTTAGTGAATAACTTTTTTGGGGATCTGTTTCAAACACAAGCCAAAATTTCAAGCCTTCAAATCACTAGAATTCCTCTAGATAACCAAATTCTAATTTTCATCACACTTTGCAATTAAACACATATTTTTTAAGCAAAATTCCAAAAAGCAACTAGGCTTAAATTAGAAAGGATTTTGCTTTTCTATGCGGGTTTATTGTCAGTTTGACAGGTTCAGAGGGGAATTCATTATGAGTATTTTCGACCATTTTCAAGCACGCTACGAAGCCTCCAAGGATGAGGAACTGTCGTTACAGGACTTTCTTGGTCTTTGTAAAGATGACAAGAGCGCTTACGCCAATGCCGCTGAGCGACTTCTTATGGCAATCGGGGAACCAGAGATCATCGATACAGCCCAAGATCCCCATCTAAGTCGTATTTTTTCAAACCGTGTCATTTCGCGCTACGAAACCTTCAAAGATTTCTATGGTATGGAAGATGCAATTGAACAAATTGTCTCCTACCTAAAACATGCTGCCCAAGGCCTTGAAGAACGCAAACAGATTCTTTATTTACTCGGCCCCGTGGGTGGCGGTAAATCATCATTGGCTGAAAAACTCAAAGCCTTAATGCAACAAGTACCCGTTTATGTACTATCTGCAAATGGTGAACGCAGTCCAGTTAATGACCATCCATTCTGTCTATTTGATGTGACTGAGGATGGCGAGTTGCTGAAACAAGAATACGGCATCGAAAAACGTTATTTACGCTCTATCATGTCACCTTGGGCTGCAAAACGTCTGCATGAGTTTGGCGGCGACATTTCCAAATTTAAAGTAGTGAAAGTCCGTCCATCGATTCTTGATCAACTTGCGATTGCGAAAACTGAACCAGGCGATGAAAACAACCAAGACATTTCGTCTTTGGTGGGTAAAGTCGACATTCGCCAATTGGAGCACTTCTCTCAAGACGACCCAGATGCTTACAGCTACTCAGGTGCCCTTTGTCGAGCGAACCAAGGCCTAATGGAATTTGTAGAGATGTTTAAAGCACCGATCAAAGTGCTTCACCCTTTACTTACTGCGACTCAAGAAGGCAACTACAACGGTACTGAAGGCCTGTCGGCACTGCCTTTCGATGGTATGATTCTCGCTCACTCCAACGAATCAGAGTGGCAAACTTTCCGTAACAACAAGAACAACGAAGCTTTCCTAGACCGTGTCTACATTGTGAAAGTACCGTACTGTCTGCGTGTTTCTGAAGAAGTGAAGATTTACCAGAAACTACTGGATCATTCAGAGTTGTCTAAGGCACCATGCTCACCTAGTACGCTAGAACTACTTTCCCAGTTCAGCATTCTCTCTCGACTTAAAGATCCTGAGAACTCGTCTATCTTCTCCAAGATGCGTGTTTATGATGGTGAGACACTAAAAGATACCGACCCGAAAGCGAAAAGTTACCAAGAATATCGTGACTTCGCCGGGGTTGATGAAGGTATGTCTGGCCTATCGACACGTTTCGCGTTTAAGATTCTTTCACGCGTATTCAACTTTGATCAAACCGAAGTTGCAGCGAACCCAGTTCACCTCTTCTACGTCATTGAACAACAAATCGAACGCGAACAGTTCCCTCAAGAAACGGCAGAAAAATACCTAGAGTTCCTTAAAGGTTATTTGGTACCGCGTTATGTTGAGTTCATTGGTAAAGAAATTCAAACTGCCTACTTAGAATCTTACTCTGAATATGGCCAAAACATCTTTGACCGCTACGTCACCTACGCTGACTTCTGGATTCAAGATCAAGAGTACCGTGATCCTGAAACGGGTCAGTTGTTTGACCGCTCTGCATTGAACAATGAACTAGAGAAAATCGAAAAAACAGCGGGCATTAGTAACCCGAAAGATTTCCGAAATGAGATCGTCAACTTTGTACTTCGTGCCCGCGCAAACAATAACGGCCAAAACCCAGTTTGGACCAGCTATGAGAAGCTTCGTACTGTAATTGAGAAGAAAATGTTCTCGAACACAGAAGAACTTCTCCCTGTTATTTCTTTCAACACAAAAACCTCTTCTGAAGACCAGAAGAAACACGACGACTTTGTCGCTCGTATGATGGAGAAAGGTTATACCGAGAAACAAGTGCGTTTGCTTTCTGAGTGGTACTTACGCGTACGTAAGTCTTCTTAATAGCAAAGCTGAATTCCTTTTCACTTAGAGAAGGAAGCCCATGGAGTACCTGCCAGAGCCAAACTCTGGCAGGAGATTGGATGCGAGATCGATACGTGAAGATCTCAGGTTTTCACGGTGCAAATAAGGGGTGACTCATGGCGCAGTTTATTGACCGACGACTCAATGGCAAAAATAAAAGTGCTGTAAACCGCCAGCGCTTTTTACGCCGCCACAAAGAGCAGATCAAAGAGTCTGTCGCTGACGCGGTAAATCGCCGTTCAATCACCAATACTGAAACCGGTGAAGATGTCGCGATTCCTCATAAGGACATTAAAGAGCCTGTCTTTCATCAAGGTAAAGGTGGGCTAAAAGAACGTGTCCATCCAGGCAACGACCAATTCATTACGGGTGATAAAATTGAGCGACCGAAAGGTGGGGGCCAAGGTGGCGGATCCGGTGAAGGAGATGCTAGCGCCGATGGTGAAGGCCAAGACGAGTTTGTATTCCAGATATCCAAAGATGAATACTTAGACATTCTATTTGAAGATCTGGAGTTACCAAATTTAGAAAAAAACCAAATCAATAAAATTACGGAGTGGAAAACCACTCGTGCTGGTTACCAAACAGCAGGCGTGCCAGCAAACATTGCTATTGTTAAATCACTGCAGCAATCTCTAGCGCGACGCACCGCTATGACGGCGGGTAAAAAACGCATGCTGCGTGAACTTGAAGAACAACTAGACCAAGTAAAACTTAGTGAACCCGCTCAAATGCTGGAAGAACAGCGTCTACTTGAGGAGATAAAGTCACTTCGTCATAAAATCGATACGGTTCCATTTATCGATACTTTCGACTTACGTTTTAAAAACTACGAACGTCGCCCTATTCCTTCTAGCCAAGCTGTGATGTTCTGCTTGATGGACGTTTCAGGTTCAATGGACCAAGCAACCAAAGATATCGCCAAACGCTTTTACGTACTGCTTTATCTGTTCTTGACTCGTACTTATGAAAACGTGGAAGTCGTCTTTATTCGCCATCACACCCAAGCGAAAGAAGTCGACGAACATGAATTCTTCTACTCGCAAGAGACGGGGGGAACCATTGTTTCAAGTGCACTAAAACTCATGAATGAAATTGTGGCCGACCGCTACCCTGTTGGAGAGTGGAATATCTATGCGGCACAAGCTTCCGATGGCGATAACTGGGCAGATGACTCACCGCGTTGTAAAGAATTGCTCACGAAACACCTTCTTCCTAACTGCCAGTATTACTCGTATATCGAAATTACTCGCCGTTCACACCAAACCTTGTGGCATGAATATGAAAAGCTAGAAAGTGCCTTCCCGAACTTCGCGATGAAAAACATCCGAAGCGTTGAAGATATCTTTCCTGTATTCCGCGAACTTTTCAAAAAAGAGACCGCTTAGGGAGGCCAATATGACAACAAAAACCAAAAAGCCAACTAAGAACAAGGCGTTGCCCGATGGCCCTGATTGGACATTTGAATTGCTTGACCGTTACCACACTGAAATCAAGCGTGTCGCCGACCACTACAAACTGGATGCGTACCCGAACCAAATTGAAGTCATTACTTCTGAACAGATGATGGATGCATACTCAAGTATCGGCATGCCCATTAACTACAATCACTGGTCATTTGGTAAAAAATTCATTCAGACAGAACAAGGCTACAAACATGGTCAAATGGGTCTCGCTTACGAAATTGTGATCAACTCAGATCCTTGTATTGCCTATTTAATGGAAGAAAACACCGTTACCATGCAGGCACTGGTTATGGCGCACGCTTGTTATGGACACAACTCTTTCTTCAAAGGGAACTATCTATTTCAAACGTGGACTGACGCCAGTTCCATCATTGATTATCTTCTGTTTGCTAAAAAATACATCTCTGAGTGTGAGCAGAAATATGGCGAGAAAGAAGTAGAGGAGCTGCTTGATTCATGCCATGCATTGATGAACTTTGGGGTCGACCGCTATAAGCGTCCGGAAAAAATCTCAATTGCAGAGGAAACCTCACGTCAGCAAGAGCGTGAAGCCTACTTGCAATCTCAAGTAAACGATCTTTGGCGCACGGTACCTAAATCAGCCGTAGAACAGGAAGATCAAAAGGTTCGCTTTCCAACAGAGCCTCAAGAGAACATTCTTTACTTTATTGAGAAACACGCGCCCCTGCTAGAATCTTGGCAGCGTGAGATTGTGCGTATCGTGCGTAAAATCAGCCAATATTTCTACCCACAGAAACAAACTCAAGTCATGAATGAAGGCTGGGCAACCTACTGGCACTATACGATTCTCAATCACCTCTATGATGAAGGTCTGGTCACAGATCGCTTTATTTTAGAGTTCTTACATAGCCATACAGGTGTTGTCGCGCAGCCCGCCTACAATAGCCCTTACTTCAGTGGTATCAACCCCTACGCACTGGGTTTTGCGATGTTCCGCGATATACGTAGAATCTGTGAAGAACCAACAGACGAAGACAGAGAATGGTTCCCAAACTTAGCTGGGACAGATTGGTTAGAAGCTGTTCACTTTGCAATGCAGAACTTCAAGGACGAAAGTTTTATCAGCCAATATCTTTCTCCGAAATTGATGCGCGACTTTAAGCTATTCGCTATCGTTGACGACGATAGAAAGAACTACATTGAAGTAAGTGCAATTCACGATGAAACAGGTTACCGAGCGATTAGAGAAAAGTTAGCAGCACAATACAATTTGAGTAACTTGGAACCTAATCTTCAAGTATTCAATGTTGATGTACGTGGCGATCGCTCATTAACCCTGCAATATATTCCTCATGACCGTATCCCACTTGATGAAAGCTATGACGAAGTGTTAAAGCACCTATATCGCTTATGGGGCTTCGATATTATCTTAGAAGAGGTTAAAGACACAGGGAGAAGAGAAATTCTCAGCACTTGCCCGAAACGCAATGACTATGATGCAAAAATCTAATTATTATTCAGATACTAAAAAGGCCCAAACGGGCCTTTTCTTTTATCGGTTTGCAATAATATTTCGCACGATTTCAAGATCTTCTGGTGTATCGACACCTGCTGCGGGCGCTTCTTTAGCAACCTCAACATGAATCTTTTCACCATACCAAAGCACGCGCAACTGCTCTAAACACTCAATCTTCTCAAGAGCCGTTGGCTCCCAGTTAATGTAAGTATTAATAAAACCTGCACGGTATGCGTAAATACCAATATGACGCATCAATGGCTGATTAATTGTTTTACCACCGTTAGCGAAGCTGTCACGATCCCAAGGAATCGTTGCTCGACTAAAATACATCGCGTAGCCGTCTTTATCCGTTAAAACTTTAACAGCATTCGGATTGAACACTTCCGCTTCATCCATGATATCGACCGCTAAGGTTGCCATTGGCGCTTGGCTACTTGCAAGGTTTTGTGCAACTTGAGCAATGATCGATGGTGGAATCAATGGCTCATCACCTTGAACATTAACAATGATATGATCATCAGGAATGTTCATGACGCTAACAACTTCAGCCAGGCGTTCAGTGCCTGATTCGTGATTTGGTGAAGTCATACAGACATCACCACCAAACGCTTTAACCGCGTTTTCAACACGCTCATCGTCGGTTGCGATAATTACTTTCTCAGCACCAGCTTGAATAGCTTGCTCGTACACCCACTGAATCATCGGCTTACCAGCAATATCAGCCAGTGGCTTACCTGGTAAACGCGTCGATTGATAACGGGCAGGAATAACAACCGTAAAAGACATTAGCGCCCCTCATCCATGCTCATCTGACGAGCTTCAGGCTCAAGAAGTACTGGGATCCCTTCTTTGATAGGGTATGCAAGGCGGTCTAATTTACAGATCAGCTCTTGTTTATCTTTATCAAAAGTAAGCTTACCTTTACAAACCGGACATGCGACGATTTCAAGCAGACGGTGATCCATATTTTTCCTTAACCTCTATTATCTTGTTTAATATGCGTTGTTTGTCTTGCGCTTCAAACTGGGCAGTCACAGGTAAGTACCACCAGTTATCTTTCGCGTAGTCAGCGCATTTAACGGCATCTTTTTCTGTCATAATTAGATTCTCCCCCTTTTGGGCCAAAGCTTCTAATTCTGACGGTTCAAAATCTTTATGATCAGCAAACCCTTGGGTTTCAACCAGGTTTGCTTGTAACTGTTCAAGCGTAGCAAAAAATCTTGGTGGGTGACCTATTCCGGCCATAGCCACTAACTGTTCCAATTGAGCTGTTGCAAGCTGCTGTTTAGTGTTCAAGTTAATCGCATCACCCGGAATCAGCTTCATCGACGCTTCACCTTTATGGGCAGTCCCGCCATTAGTAATGACAATATCAACTTCATCTAAACGATCGGTAGTTTCGCGTAACGGACCTAGGGGAATAAGTGACTTGTTACCAAAGCGCCTATTGCCATCAACCACCACGATTTCAACATCTCGCTGTAACGCGTAGTGCTGTAAGCCATCGTCAGTAATAATGATATCGACACCGAATGGCAACAAGGCTTTTACTGCTTCACTGCGTACAGGGGATACCGCAACAGGAGCCCCAGTGCGCTTAAAGATAAGTTTTGGCTCATCACCGCAATGCTTCGTAGACGTGTTCTCTTCAACCAGCAAGGGATAATTTGGCGCTTTTGCACCATAGCCGCGCGAGACGACACCTGGCGTAAAGCCAAGCTTTTGCAACTCTTCCACCAGCCAAATAACTACGGGCGTTTTTCCATTACCACCAGCTGTAATATTCCCAACCACAACCACAGGAACAGGTGCACGATAGCTCACCCTGTCACCCGATTGGTATTGCTTACGGCGCTTTTGACTAACGGAGCCAAATAGCTTGCTTAGTGGCCACAATAGCGGCCACAGCAAGTATTTCATCGGATGATTTTCAAACCAAATCTTTTCAATCACGAACTACTGACCAAATTGGATTCTGTGCAGTTGCGAGTAGGCTCCACCTTTCGCAAGTAACGTTGGGTGATCACCTCGCTCAACGATCTCACCTTCATCAACCACAAGGATTTCATCTGCATTTTCAATCGTAGACAGTCGATGCGCAATAACCAGTACTGTTTTGTTCTTCTGTAATTCATTTAGAGCTGACTGGATTGCACGTTCAGATTCAGTATCTAATGCTGACGTCGCCTCATCCAATATCAGAACAGGGGCATCTCTTAGTAATGCGCGAGCGATAGCAAGACGCTGGCGTTGACCACCAGAAAGGCTAGCTCCATTCTCACCAACCATGGTATCTAGACCATCTTCAAGTTTATCAATGAAGACCATCGCATGAGCCAATCTCGCCGCTTCCTCGATTTGATCTCGGCTAAACTCACCTTCCGCTGCATAAGCAATATTATTCGCGATTGTGTCGTTGAACAGATGAACATTTTGAGAAACAAGCGCAAAATGACTACGTAAGTTTCTCAACTTATAATCACGAATATCATGACCATCGAGTGCAATACTGCCCTCATCAATATCATAAAAACGTGTAAAGAGGTTTGCGATCGTACTCTTACCGGAACCTGAGCGCCCCACTAAGGCAACCGTCTTTCCTTCAGGAATATCAAAACTAACCTTGCTTAGTGCGGGCTTTTCTTTGCCTTGGTAGGTAAAGGTGACGTCTGTAACCTTGATCTCACCTTTTACTTGCTTAGGTTCAAGCTTTCCATTGTCTACTTCTGTGTCCAAATCCATCAGTGCAAAAAGAGTTTGGCTCGCTGCCATACCACGTTGGAATTGAGAAACTACGTTAGTGATTGCCTTAAGTGGGCGCATTAAACCAAACATAGCAGAGAAAATAACAGTAAACGTACCAGGTGTAAGTTGAGAGCGAATTTCTTCAAAACTTGCTAAAAATAGTACCGTCACCAACGCTAATGAAGCGATCATCTGAGTAACTGGGTTAGCAATTGCATGAGCCGTAATAAACTTCATGGATTGCTGACGCATCTGATTACTCACCTTGTTAAAGCGTTCACGCTCAATGTCGTGACCACCATAACTGAGGACAACTTTATGGCCTTTGAGCATCTGTTCCGCTGAAGAAGATACCTTACCCATTGCCGTCTGCATGTTTTTACTGATTCGACGATAGCGCTTCGAAATAATGCCTATAACCCAAGCGACCACTGGCGCAACAACAAGTAACACCAAAGATAGTTGCCAACTGTTCCAGAACATCAGAACGAGCAAACCAATAATACTTGCACCTTCGCGAACAATGCTCACCAATGCTTTACTGGTCGCAGCTGATACCTGTTCTGAGTCGTAGGTAATTCGAGATAAAAGAGCACCTGGAGATTCTTTGTCAAAGAAACTGACAGGCATGTGCATAAAATGGCCGAAAATCTTACGACGCATTTCCATCACAACGTTGCCTGAAACCCAACTTAAACAGTAGGTAGAGATAAAGCTCGTCACGCCTCTCGCGAACATTACGCCAAGAATGATGAGGGGCAAAATTTTTAAGAAGTTAGATTCAGCATTGCCAAACCCTTCGTCCAGCAATGGTTTAAGCAATGAAACCATATAGGTATCTGCTACAGCGTTGAGGACCAATGCAATAACGGCGACGACAAGCCCTTTCTTATATAAACGAATATAAGTCCATAAACGTTTAAAGGTGTGCCAGGTTGTTTCATCTTTATCGATTGACATAGAACTGCTTATTTTTCTTACAATAATCTTCCTATTCTACTCCCTTACGCATCATCTGCCTATACCAAGCTTGGCGTTTACCTTGGCGAAGTTGCTCCACCTGATAGCCATCTGTATAGAAGTTAATCGATGTTTGACCCGATGTGCCAGTGTCTAACCACACAGCCCCTTGTCGAAGATACCTTTTAACCACATCGGAGCTAGGTAGATTCCAACGACCTTTATATGCAGTAGATGCAATCGCAAGCTCCAAGTTTGTCGCTTTTACAAACGCTGGTAAGGAGGACGTTTTACTTCCATGATGGGGGACAATCACAACCGTCGAGTTCAGTTTTTCCGGCTCTCTAACTAGCATCCATTCGGCGACTGCTTCAACATCCCCAGGAATTAAAACAGACTGATTAGTTATTTGGTGGGTTATTTTAATAACACAAGAGTGAGGATTGTAAGCACGAGTTACTATCCGCTGCGGCCAAAGCGCCTCTAACGTTAAATCATGCCACTGCCAAATTTTGCCTTTGACACAAACATCGTCGGACTGACCAAACTGACTAGTAATAAAATGCTGAGGCTTCCACCTGTCAATGATGCTTTTCCAACCTCCTACATGATCATTATCGAAATGACTCACTATGAAATAATCAACAACGGAGACACCCGTTCTAACCAAATAAGGAGTAATCACCTGTTCGGCATAGCTAGATTTCTCCCAAGCTGTTCCCGTGTCATAAACCAGTGCTTTTGAATCTTGAATAATCACTAGGGCTAAGCCATGACCTACATCTAACACCACGAGTTTCCATTCTGTTGTGGGTTTCCAATTGATAATCAAAGCACTGGTGACGATGACCAGCACAATTCGTCCAAAGTTACTCAGCACAAAATATAAGCCACTCGCTCCGATGGTGAGATAAAGCAATTTAACTTGCAGAGAGGACAAGTCTACCCAAGCATGACTAGCAAACTGCATCGCGTAAATGACGACCGAGAGAGAAAGATCCGTCCAATGCCAAAGTAGTTCACTATCGACAGGAAGCACCGTCACCAATAACGATAGAAACGTCAAAGGGATCACAACGAAGCTAAACCAAGGCACAAAAACAAGGTTATAGATCAAAGATCCAAGGCTAAAACCATCGAATAGAAGCCCAACTACAGGTGACATAAGCAGCGAAATAAATAACTGTAGGCCTATCACTGTTTTCCAATAAGACGTTCTATTTCGATTTAGAGACAAAAAGAGCAAAATAATCGCTACGGCAGCCATCGACATCCATAAACTCATATCTACCGCTGAACGAGGCCAGATACTTAACAATATAGATAACACCAACAGCCACTTAAACAACAATGATGTTTTTATTTGCATCGACTGAAACAAGCATAGGAATAAACACATCATCAGTGCTCTACTGGTCGGTATCGAGAAACCTGCTAACCAAGCGTATAAACTTGCTGTCACTAAACCCGTAATAACAGGCGCGAGTGTAAAATGAAAAGAGAATCTAAGCAGTAGTGTGCCAACAAACCAACCCACCCCAAACATGATCCCGATATGCAATCCAGAAATCGCAACAAGATGGCTCAAACCACTATCACGCAACTGTGTGGAGACCTCGCCTGGAATACCTTGGCGAACGCCAAAAACTAGCGCCTTAATCAATCCTCCATTCGATAATGTATCAACTTGATCTGAGACCGATTGATAAATCGCGTAACGCAACGACCAGTGGTTTTCGACAAAAAAACTCACCTTCGTATCAACCACAGCTCGTCCAACTATCGATTGTGAATAAGCGTACTTTTCTGCATCAAAACCAACCTCATTCATCTGACCTATAATTGGTTTTATATCAACTTTTGCAGTAATCGTTTGACCAATATTCAAACTAACTGGCGCCTTGAGCCAAACCGTTGGCCGTTCATAAATGTTCAATGTTTGGCCATTGATTGATCTAACCACGGCTCTACCTTGAAAGCCGTGACTTATTTGTTTAAAAAAGCTGTCAACCTCAGCATTTATGGTAAGATTCGAACCTGCTTGAAAAAGCGTATCTGTTTGGTGTCGAAGCAGATTGCTATGCGTTAAAACGACAACGCACGCTGCAAGAGAGCCGAGAAATACCCGAAGCTTATTCACTTTCAGTGATAGGGCCACGATAGCCAAACAAGGAATTATCCATGGCCATTCGGGCATATAGAACCAAACAGACGAAGAAATAATAACCGCCGAAAACGACGCTAGCGTCCAGTAATATAAGTAGAGAGTCATAGTCCCCTATGCCAAGAAAGTTCATTAAGCGCTTTATGCCTGACCACGAAGTTATTAAGCGTCAAAAAGCGCTAAAGATTTTTGGCAATGTGCTTTATAACCCTAACCTTTGGTGTCTAAACCGTCGCTCAGCGGCAGGTGCTTTTGCAGTGGGTCTTTTCATGGCTTTCGTTCCGCTCCCAAGCCAAATGATCATGTCTGCAGGTCTCGCCATTGTATGTGGTGTCAATTTGCCTTTGTCTGTCGCATTAGTGTGGGTCAGCAACCCGATTACCATGCCTGTATTGTTCTATTTCGCCTATAAAGTTGGCGCTTGGGTCATGCACGTACCACCGCAACCTTTTCATTTTGAGCTGTCGTGGGAATTTATCCTGCACCAAATGAATACTATTGGACCTCCATTCCTATTGGGATGTCTAATTTGCGGTGTCTTATCTGCCATTATTGGATTTTTCGGAATTAAGGCGCTTTGGCGTTATTCGGTCGTTAGAAGTTGGCAAAAACGTAAAATCAGATTAGGCGGGCTGCTTAAAAAGTAAATAGCAGCTAAACTGCTTTAGGGCGGCACTCTCGCTCATATGTAATCGCAGTGAAACCAACGCATTAAAAAAGGACCCGAATGGGTCCTTTTTTTGCATTTGAGATTCACACTACTTAGAACTGAGAACCGTAGCAGGATTCAACTTACTCGCTCTCGAAGCTGGGTACCAAGTTGCAAGTAGGCTAAGAATAATCGCCGTTGTAGAGACTAAGGCAACGTCCGTGAAATTCACTTGAGAAGGTAAGAAGTCGACAAAATAGATATCACCCGACAAAAACTTATGGCCAATGAAACCTTCAAGCCCTTTGATCAGATCTGTGAGATTTAGTGCCACCAAAACACCAAACACGCTACCCACGATACTACCTAACACCCCAGAAAACACGCCTTGCCAAACAAAAATACGTTTTACCAGGCCATCCGTCGCGCCCATGGTTCGAAGAATAGCAATCTCAGAGGCACGATCTTTCACCGCCATCATCAGCGTAGAAACAATATTAAAGCTCGCGACACCAATCACCAGTACCATGACTAAATACATAATGGTTCGAACTAGCTGAATATCTCGATATAAGAACCCGTATTTCTGTTGCCAGCTACGAAGATAGACGTAAATATCAAGTGTATTACCTGCCTCACGAACAATTTGAGTCGCGTCAAGTACATCGGTAACTTTTAATGCAACGCCAGAAACGGCTCTTCCTAACTTAGCGTACTGCTGGGCATCAGCCAGTGGGACTAAGGCAAGATTATGATCAATCTGACCATTTAGAGTCAGCAAACCCGCGACTTGAACTCGAACACGTTTAGGCGCTTGCACCTTGGTTGTAACACCGGATGAAGGAATCATTAGAGTTAGGAAATCACCCACATCAACGTTCAAAAGATCCGCGACACCTTGACCTAAGATCACTTGCTTACTACCAGGTTTAAATTGCTGCCATACCGACGGAGCAATGTAATGATTCAGATTAGAAACATTCGACTCTTGGCTTGGGTCAATACCTCTCACCTCAATCGCTTTAAGTTGTTGGCCTTTTTCAGCAAGCGCCGTTAACTTCACGAAAGGGGCAGCTGCTTCAACTTTAGGGTGCTTTTCTGCCTGAGTAACCACCGACTGCCACTCTTCAATTGGCCCGCGAACACCTTCAAACTCACCATGTGAGATGACAGACAAAACGCGGTCTTTCAGTTCACGTTCAAAACCATTCATTGCTGACAAGCCAATAATGATCACCGCGACGCCTACAGTAATGCCAATCGTCGAAGATAGGGAGATAAACGACACCATTTTGTTGCGCTGTTTGGCTCGACTAAAACGGCCACCGATAAGTAAAGATAATGAAGAGAACAAATTAGGACTCCCCAACATTCAACAATAATCCGTCTTGCATGTGCAACTGGCGATCCATTTTACCTGCAAGTTCACCATCATGGGTCACAACTAGGAATGCGGTACCCGACTCTTGGTTCAGCTCACGCATCAGATCGTAAATAGATAGTGCCGTCTTGTGATCTAGGTTACCCGTTGGCTCATCAGCGAGCACCAAATCCGGACTATTCACCAGTGCTCGCGCAATCGCCACGCGCTGCCTTTCACCACCAGACAATTCTGATGGTCGATGCTCAATACGGTGAGTCAAACCCACCTTATCAAGCAGTGCTTTCGCTTTCGCCTTGGCTTCGTTCGTCGACATACCTCCAATCAAAAGTGGCATGGCTACGTTTTCCAATGCACTGAAATCTGCAAGTAGGTGGTGGAATTGATAGACGAAACCTAAATGTTGATTACGCAACTTAGCTTGTTTATTTGAACTTAGCTCCGCTAGATTTTGCCCCAAGAAGGTAACGTGCCCTTCGGTCGTATCGTCTAACGCGCCCAAAATATGCAGCAAGGTACTTTTACCTGAACCAGACGAGCCAATGATCGAAGCCAATTCCCCTTTTTTAAGCTCAAAACTTACCCCTTTTAATACTTGGGTATCTAAAGAACCTTCACGATACGTTTTACAAATATTATGACACTCTAGAAGGTTACTCATATCTCAAAGCCTCGGCCGGTTTAACTGAAGATGCACGATAAGACGGGAACAAAGTAGCAAGCAGGCTAAGTGCAATTGCCAATACTACGACCACTGCAATTTGCAATGGATTAATTAAAATCGGTAGCTCTCCACCGACAGAAAACAGTGCAATACCAGCACTTTCTAAAAGCGAGTTCAAATTAGTCGCTAACACAACACCAAGAAGACCACCGATCAAAGAACCTAACACGCCACTGCTCGCGCCTTGCACCATGAAAATGGCTAAAATCTGCTGATCTGTCATTCCTTGAGTCTTCAAAATAGCCACTTCCGATTGCTTCTCCATGACCACCATAATGAGTGCAGAAATAATATTGAAAGCCGCAACGCCAACGATCAGTCCGAGCATCAAGCCCATCATGTTTTTTTCCATTCGAACAGCTTGGAATAGCTCACCGCGCTGATCACGCCAGTCTTGCCACTGCCATCCATCTGGCATTGGTTGTTGACTCAAATCAGCCACAACAAATGGGTCTTCAAAGAAGAGTCGCCATCCTGTCATGGTGTCACTTTTCATCCGGTTTAAACGCGCAGCGTCATCAATGTGGGTCAGCATTAACTGGCCATCAACGTCTGAACCCGTGTTGTAGATCCCTGCCACAGTAAAAATACGCTGACTTGGGATTCGGCCAAGCGGCGTGAATTGACTCGCACTGGTTACCATCAGGCGAATCTTGTCTCCCATCGAAACATCCATCGAACGTGCCAAAGTATGACCGATAAACAATTGATACTTTCCAGCTTCCATTGCCGATAAACGACCCGCGATTAAGTGATCTTCAATGGGATCATGATCGCTCGGTTTAATACCAATCAATAAACCTGCACTAAGCTGAGAGGCACTTTGAATGACCGCTTCGCTTTGCACAATCGGTTCAGGGTGCGCTGCAGTAGAAAGAGCTTGAACGAAAAGAGGCGCTTGCTCTTCACGTGGTGTCTTACCATCCACTTCCGATATGATTGCCTGAGGTAATACGCCAAGAATTCGCCCTTTAAGCTGAGCTTCAAAGCCATTCATAACGGAGAGAACGGTCACAAGCGACATCACACCAATCGTGATCCCCGCTGTAGACATATAAGATACAAAGCGGCTAAATCGATCACCGGAACGTCCTCGTAAGTAACGTAAACCGATAAAAGCCGAGACCGGATGAAACATAAAATAAACCAATAACGTCTGATAGTGGTTAATGTACCGATTTATCCTTGTCGGGTGTAGCCCTTAATTGCTAATTAGAGGTCAAAATATGTGATAAACAATGACATACCTTGATTAGTTGCTACGTATGACGATAATCAGTGTGTTAGTAAAAGGAAATTCAGAATGCCTGAACAAGAATACTTTACCGTTCACCACAAAATGACTGTCAATGTAGAGCCACTTGAATCAAGTGCTGTTCTGCCCTCTTTCGATCGATTTGAAAATGAAATTCCAGCGCCTTTCCTAGTAGCCAGTGAATTTAGCCATCTCGATTTGCTCAACGACAGTGCGCGTTCTGAGCTAAAAAACAATGACTTTAAACACGTCATCGAACTCTTAGATACTCAAAATGCCAAACTGAACCTGCTGCTAACGTTTATGCTTTCTCAGCAAGATAACGAAGCCTACCGACATCAAACCCTCTCGTTCGGTGCCAGCTTATTTAGCTATCTAGCTGATGAGGCTTTGGATGTAGGAACAAAGGTACGAATAAAGTTATTCCTTGACCACCCAGCCGCAGCTATCTACAGCTACGGACACGTGATTGAATCTGAACAACACGAAGAACAACACAAAATCACCGTTAAATATGACCTACTACGCGATTTAGATGAAGACCTGTTAATCAAAGCCGCTCTCTATCAACAACAAAAAATGCTGCGTCAACGCTCACTAAATCGAGACAAATAAAGCCACTGTTATGCCAAATACCACTCTATTCCAACTAGCGAACCCAACTGGCGCTGGTGATAAAAAACAAGTCGGAAACCTACAAGGTGCCAGTTTAGCAATTGCAATCGCTGAACTGGCGAATCAACATCCGAGCCACACCCTACTTGCCGTTCCAGATCCGCAAACAGCGCTTAAATTGTTGCAAGAGATCGAGCAGTTCACGCAAGAGGATGTCGTACTATTCCCTGATTGGGAAACACTGCCTTACGATAACTTCTCGCCTCATCAAGAGATCATTTCAGATCGTATCGCTCGTTTGTATCAACTCCCGACTCAAACGAGTGGTATTACGATTGTGCCAGTCAGCACGCTGTTACAACGTCAGTCTCCACGTGACTACTTGATGCAGCACACCTTAATGGTGAAAGTAGGCGATCTTTATTCGCTCGATAAGTTGCGTCTACAACTTGAAAAATCGGGTTACCGTCATGTCGATCAGGTATTCGGCCCAGGCGAGTACGCGAGCCGTGGTTCAATTTTAGATCTGTATCCGATGGGCTCAAACGACCCATTCCGAATTGACTTTTTTGATGATGAAATCGACACAATTCGAACTTTTGATCCAGAAAATCAACGTTCTATCGATGATGTAAAAGAAATCTGTCTACTTCCGGCACACGAATTCCCCACGACAGAAGCAGCGATTGAAGATTTTCGTATTCGTTGGCGACAACGTTTTGAAGCACGTCGCGAACCTGAATCTGTTTACATGCAAGTGTCGAAAGGTACTTGGCCTGCAGGCATCGAATATTGGCAACCACTCTTTTTTGAACAGACAGAAACTCTGTTCGACTATATTGCAGACGACAGTCAACTCATCACTGTCGGTGACATTGAAAGTGCGATCGATACTTTCCTGACTGACGTTGATTACCGCTATGATCAGCGAAAAGTTGATCCTTTACGGCCGTTGCTTCCTCCAGAAGAACTATGGCTGAAGAAAGATGAGCTATTCGGCCACTTTAAGTCTCTGCCTCAAGTACAGCTTTCTATTGATGCCATCGTAGAGAAACAAGGGCGCACAAACCCAGCAGTCGAGCCTTTACCGACTCTTGCGGTACAACATCAAAACAAAGAGCCAATGGCAGCCCTGCGTCAGTTCAGTGAAAACTACAAAGGTAAAATTGTTTTCTCGGTTGAATCAGAAGGCCGCCGAGAAGCGCTGCTAGAGCTCTTACAACGGATTAAATTGCGCCCTGTCGAACAGCCAAGCTTTTGCCAAGCGATTGCCAGTTCCGAAAAGTTCACTCTTGTATTAGGCGCTGCAGAACATGGCTTCCTATTTGGTGACGAAGAGTTAGCCTTAATCTGTGAAAGCGACTTACTCGGCGACCGTGTCATTCAGCGCCGACGTAAAGATCGCAAAACAACCAATAGCGATGCCGTTATCCGCAACTTGGCGGAGCTTAAGCCGGGTCAACCTGTGGTGCATATTGATCATGGTATTGGCCGCTACATTGGCTTGCAAACCCTCGAAGCCGGTGGCATGACGACCGAGTACGTTACGCTTGAATATCAAAATGATGCCAAACTCTATGTCCCAGTTGCGTCACTTAATCTAATCAGTCGCTATTCTGGTGGCGCTGAAGAGAATGCACCGCTGCATAAATTGGGTGGTGAAGCTTGGGCCAAAGCACGTCGAAAAGCGGCTGAAAAAGTCAGAGATGTGGCCGCAGAACTGCTGGATGTTTATGCCAAACGTGAGCTTAAACCAGGCTACAAATTTGCACTCGACCGTGGTCAATACGCAACATTCAAGGCAGGCTTCCCATTTGAGGAAACTGATGACCAAACCATGGCCATCAATGCGGTAATGTCTGACATGTGCCAAGCAAAAGCAATGGATCGTCTAGTCTGTGGTGATGTTGGTTTTGGTAAAACAGAAGTGGCAATGCGCGCGGCTTTCCTCGCAACCGACAACAGCAAACAGGTCGCAGTACTCGTCCCTACCACATTGCTTGCACAGCAGCATTTTGAAAACTTCCGCGACCGATTTGCCAACTTACCGATTCGAGTCGAAGTACTTTCTCGATTCAAATCCGCCAAAGAGCAAAAACAGGTTCTACAAGATCTAGAAGAAGGCAAAGTCGATCTTGTTGTTGGTACCCATAAGCTGCTATCAAACGATATTAAGTTTAAAGATTTAGGCTTGTTGATCGTCGATGAAGAACACCGCTTTGGGGTGCGTCAAAAAGAAAAAATGAAAGCAATGCGCTCTGATGTAGATATTCTGACGCTCACCGCAACGCCAATCCCTCGAACGTTGAATATGGCGATGAGCGGCATGCGTGATTTATCAATCATCGCAACACCTCCTGCTCGTCGTTTGGCGATCAAAACCTTTGTTCGCGAAAGTGATGACGCCGTGGTTCGTGAGGCAGTATTGCGTGAAATCATGCGTGGCGGACAGGTTTACTTCCTTCATAACCAAGTCGAAACCATAGAAAAAGTCGCCGCCGATTTAGAAAAACTGGTCCCAGAAGCGCGCGTTACAGTTGCTCATGGTCAAATGCGCGAACGTGAGCTTGAACGGATCATGAATGATTTCTATCACCAGCGTTTCAATTTACTTGTGTGTACCACCATCATTGAAACGGGTATCGACGTACCAACGGCCAATACTATTATTATGGATCGCGCCGACAACCTTGGTTTAGCACAGCTTCACCAGTTGCGCGGTCGGGTTGGTCGTTCACACCACCAAGCATACGCCTATTTGTTAACGCCTCACCCGAAAGCGATGACCAAAGACGCCATTAAGCGTTTAGATGCCATCGCGTCCTTAGAAGATCTTGGCGCGGGCTTTACACTCGCGACTCATGATTTGGAAATCCGTGGTGCTGGTGAACTGCTCGGCGATGAACAGAGTGGTCAGATCCAATCTATCGGCTTCACACTCTATATGGAAATGCTTGAACAGGCCGTGGAAGCACTTAAAGAAGGTAAAGAACCATCATTAGATGACCTTCTAAGAGAGCAAACCGAAGTCGAAATGCGCTTACCTGCTCTACTGCCTGATGACTATATCCCTGACATCAACACTCGACTTTCTATGTACAAACAGATTGCCAGCGTGGGTGACAAACAGGAGTTAGGCGATCTCAAAGTCGAGCTGATCGACCGATTTGGCTTACTGCCCGACGCGACCAAAAACTTACTTTCAGTCGCAGAGCTCAAACTTCAAGCTGCCGAGCTCAAAGTGAAGAAAATTGAAGCGCACGAAAAAGGTGGTTACATAGAGTTCTATCCCGACGCTGACATTAACCCAATGTATTTGGTTAAACTATTGCAATCTCAGCCACAAAAATTTGCAATGGAAGGACCAACTAAGTTCAAGTTTACGGTACCATTGGTCGATAGACGTCAAAGAATTCAATTTGTTGGTGATATGTTGGGTGAATTCCAACAGAACCTTTTGCCTAAAGCCTGAACAAATCAGGTAGAATAATTTTCCGCGGTGACACCACCGGATTATGGAGTTGTAATGAAAAAGCTGATCCCACTGTTACTCTTTTTTGTTGCTTTGCCTTCTTGGGCTCAGCGACAATTTGATATCGAAGTGGTTGTGTTTAAACGAGCAGTCAATCCTGAGCAAACCGCTGAATCTTGGCCAAACAGCCAACCAGAGATCAGCTTAGAAGGAACAGGCTCATTCTCTGATACGAGCTTCCGCTCACGTAAAGGCGTACAAATGTTGCCGTACTCATCGTACAAACTAAACGGTGAAGTGGCTAAGTTGAAGAAACACGCTGGATTCGAAGTGCTAATGCATAAAGCATGGCGTCAAGGCGATCGGGGCCGTTTGTCTGCTCCAACCTTCCATATTCAAGCGGGCAAAGACTTTTCAAACAGCTTTAATCGTGATGGCTCCATGAAAGGTGCCAGCCAAGGAACACAAGTTATTGATGGCATTGTAGAAACCTCGATCCCGAAAGCTTTGTATGAACTGGATGGTAAGCTACAAATTTATGTAGAGCACTACTTGTACGCTGATGTAGAAATGGACTTAAAATCACCAAGTGTTCGAGAAGTTGTCCTTCAAGATCCATTAACGATAGATCTCACCACTGAGGAAGTGGAAGGAAACACATCAATTGCAGAAACCAACGATGTGGTTGAAGCAGGTTTGATGGAACAAGTTAGCCCGACGATAGAAAAGCAAGAGTTCTTAAAGAGCTATCG
>Ga0209272_10000364_pt1 | contig 40384 bp, 26 predicted proteins | sample tdDd002_FD_187125 | JGI IMG/M metagenome (GOLD analysis project Ga0209272, IMG submission 187125) | Marine sediment microbial communities from the Atlantic coast under amendment with organic carbon and nitrate - tdDd00.2 (SPAdes)... | ecosystem: Environmental > Aquatic > Marine > Coastal >...
ACTCGTCCTGATATTCCATTGCACGCTTTAGCTATGGGTGCTGGTCGTTTCGAAGATGGTATCGAAACTATCGCTGGATGGAGAAAAGAAGGTCACAAAGTTGCCTTTGTAGGTGATGTTGTGGGAACTGGTTCTTCTCGTAAGTCTGCTGCTAACTCATTACTATGGCACATTGGTGAAGATATTCCTGCTGTACCAAACAAGCGTACTGCTGGTGTGGTAATTGGTGGTGCTATCGCTCCAATTTTCTATAACACAACTCAGGATTCAGGTGGATTACCAATCACAACTGATGTTTCTGTATTAAATACTGGTGATGAAATCATCATCAACAATGTTAAAGGTGAAATTACTCGCAATGGTGAAGTGGTTTGTACTTATTCTTTAGCTCCTGATACATTAACTGACGAGTACCGTGCTGGTGGTCGTATTCCATTGATTATCGGTAAAGCATTAACTGAAAAGTCTCGTATTGCATTAGGAATGCCTGCTGCTGATATTTTTACTGTTGCTAATAACCCAGAGCCAAAGGCTAATCAGGGTTATACTATGGCTCAGAAGATGGTAGGTAAAGCTTGTGGTGTTGAAGGCGTATTGCCAGGAACATCATGTGCTCCAAAAATGACAACTGTTGGATCTCAGGATACTACTGGTCCTATGACTCGTGATGAGATTAAAGAGTTGGCATGTTTGAAGTTCGAAGCGCCGATGTTCATGCAGTCTTTCTGTCATACTGCTGCTTATCCTAAAGCTACTGATGTGGCAATGCACAAAAGTATGCCTAAGTTCATGTCTGAGCGTAAAGGTGTGCCTTTAAAGCAAGGTGATGGTGTTATTCATTCTTGGTTGAACCGTTTATTGGTTCCTGATACTGTAGGTACAGGTGGTGACTCTCATACACGTTTCCCATTGGGTATTTCATTCCCTGCTGGTTCTGGTTTGGTTGCTTTTGCAGGTGCACTAGGATTCATGCCATTGGATATGCCGGAATCTGTATTAATCAAATTCAAAGGTAAGTTGAACCCAGGTATCACTTTACGTGATGTGGTAAATGCTATCCCATATTTTGCTATTCAGAACGGACAATTAACTGTTCCTAAGAAGAACAAAATCAATATTTTCAACGGTAAAATTATCGAGATGGAAGGTCTTGAAGATATTACAGTTGAGCAAGCTTTCGAATTAACTGATGCGACTGCTGAGCGTTCTGCTGCTGCTGGTTGTATTAAGTTATCAGAAGAGCGTGTAGTTGAGTATGTGAAGTCTAACGTTGCCTTGATGGAATCAATGATCAAGATGGGTTATGATGATGCTCAAACTATTCAGAACCGTATCGATGCATGTAACGAGTGGTTAGCCAACCCAGTATTGCTTTCAAGAGACGAGAATGCTGAATATGCCGAGACGATTGAGATCGATCTTTCTGCTATTACAGAGCCTATCCTTTGTTGTCCTAATGATCCGGATGATGTGAAATTACTTTCTGATGTTCAGAATACTGAAATTCAGGATGTATTCATCGGTTCATGTATGACTAATATTGGTCATTTCCGTGCTTGTGAGAAAGTTTGGAATGGTTTAACTCCTAGCGATAAGGTAAGAACTTATATGGCACCTCCTACACGTATGGATGCTGCTGTATTGAAAGAAGAGGCGACTTTCGCGACTTTCTCTCAGTTAGGTGTTCGTGTTGAGACTCCTGGATGTTCACTATGTATGGGTAACCAACTTCGTGTTCCGGATAAGGTGAATGTTTATTCAACTTCAACTCGTAACTTTAACAACCGTATGGGTACAGGTGCTCAGGTTTACTTGGGATCTGCTGAACTTGGTGCTGTTGTTTCAGTTCTAGGAAAACTACCTACTCCAGCTGAGTATATGGAGATCTACAAAGAGAAGATCGAAGCTCACCAAGAGGAAGTATACAAATATATGCAGTTCGACGAAATGGATATGGAGGATGCTCTTTATCAGCGTCGCGACCTGTAATAAGTTTTAGATATAATGATCTGATCAAAATTCTTAGGAATCTAATTGATCAGATCATTTTCTTTAGAAGCTATATGGCTGGACAACCTCAAAGCTTCAACCCAAAGCCGAAGATTTATTCTTCGGCTTTTTTTTTTCAGAGATAAATTTAAAATTCCCAATTAGTTTTAAATCTTTCTTTAGCTTTGATTATAGTCCAAAATTTAGAATACATAGATCATCCTAGTTATGAAACAATCCCCTAAAAGTTCAATAAGTATCCTATCCTGCGGTTGGCTGGGGGAATCCTTAGCAGAAGATATGGTGGAAAAGGGTTTTCAGGTAAAGGGTGCTACGACTAGTCAAGATAAACAGTCTCGCTTATCTCAAAAAGGGATCGAAGCTTTCTTGATTCGATTTGAAGAATTGAATGCAAATATGGTCGAGTTTCTGAAATCGGAAATTCTAGTGTTGAATCTTACAATAAAGGACATAGATCTTTACAAGCAATTTTTGCCCTTACTAGAGGAATCTCCTGTGAAGAAATTGATTTTGATTAGCTCGACAGGTGTCTATAAAATCTCAGAATATCCAATTGATGAGAGCTCTGAATTGAGTGAATCACCATGGGTAACCATCGAGAATTTAATGAAGGATAATCTTAATTATCAGACAACTATTTTAAGATTCTCAGGGCTCTTTGGAGGTAACAGACAGCCAGGTAACTTTTTGTCTGGGAAGACAGTGAAAAATGCTGATTCTCCTGTTAACCTGATTCATCGAGACGATTGCATTCGAATCATCGGTGAGATTATTAAGCAAGATGTGTGGGAAGAGTGTTTCAATTGTACAGCTGATACTCATCCTACAAAGAAGGAATTTTACACCAAGGCAGCTGAGGTGATTAATGTGCCAATACCCATTTTCGAGGAAGATGAAAAAACAGAGGCCCCAATTAAACACATCACGAATGAAAAGCTTAAAAGAAGATTGAATTATGAATTCATTCATCCTGATTTGATGAAAGCCCTTTAGTCAAACGTGTTCCCTCTCAGTTGATTAACATACTGACGTTCCTTATTATCTAATTCTTTCCAATCATGTTCGCTAAGACGACTTCGTGAGGTATAGAATTCACTTACCGTGCTATCTTTATCGAGCATTTTCTGGAAATCTGGTTGAAAATCCTTAATAAATTTGGTGTAATAATATGTATTGTTGATAGCCACCATAGCTTGTTGCCACATACATAAGGATGAAAGGGAATAGGCTGTTTCACATTTGCTTCTTTCGAAAAACAAATCACTAAAAATAAAGTTTGAGATTTGATCATTAATATCAAGTAACACCTGATTTCTTTCGTAAAGTTTATGTGCATCTTCCAGATAGTCTACAGGCATAAAGTTACCTAGAGAATTATTAGATACTCTTTTCCATGTGGCATTATTATAACTTGAGGTCACAAAACCGATGAAGCCTATTTCTTTGGACGAAAATTTGTGTTTATTACTAACTCTGGGCTCAATTTCTTTTAGTTCTTCATAACGTTTAGTTATAGAACTTTTAAAAGTTATTAGACTTTTATAATTCTGGAATATTTCTTGATTCAATCTTTCAATGGCGACTTCAGTTGCAATTTGCTCTTTATGATCTTCTCTCCATGAAGTGATAAAAAAAGCTAGGTAAACACTTAGTAGCACTGTGATAAATTCGAATAAATAGGGCCATAGACTGCGTTTGTTCTTAATTTTAGAAACGATGTTAAACATTAATAGTGTGTTGTATTGTTAATTTTGATTATTTCTAATTTTCTCAAATATCTTTCTGGTCTGCGCAGAACTTCTAAATTTATCTATATGTCGACGTTCCTTTTTTAAGACTGCCTTCCATTCTTCTTTACTAAGTGTGTCTCTGCTTACAAAATAGGCAAGGGTTGTGCTATCCTGAGTGAGTAAGTCTTCAAAATATGGTCGGTATTCTTGAATAAAGCGAGTATAATTGTATACGTCACTTATAGACCAAATGGCTTGTTGCCATGCATATAATTCAGCAATTTTATAAGAGGATTTACAGTCTTTACTTTCAAAAATCTGCTTACTATACATCAGTTTGTTTATAAGTAGGTTGTGTTGGTCAAGATGTAAATTGCTGCTATATAAATCGTGTACCCACTCTGTATAATCTATGGGCATTAAATTTCCAATTTTAGTATTATTGGCTCGTTTCCAACTGGCATCATCAAAGCGGGCATATCTAAAACCATTGAAAACAGGAATATATTCAGCAAAACAGATGTTAGGATCTATGATATCCTCAATTTTTTGCATATTCTCTAACCTTATGGCAACATCCTCTTTAAAGGAAATAATCTCACGGTAGTTCTGAAATATTTCCTGATTCAGTCTTTCTATCGAAAGTTTTGTATCCTGCTTTTCTTTATGATTTTCACGCCATTCGGTAATCAAAAATGCCAGGTAAACACTTAATAATACTGTAATAAATTCGAAAAAATAAGGCCAAAGGCTGCGCTTGTCTTTAAGTTTTGAAACTATATTAAACATGGAAAAATATTGTTGAGGATTATTGAATGTTTATTTTCAGAATGTAAATGAATGTTAGGTAACCAGTGGATGGATGAAAGAAGTTAAATATTTGATATATTTACCCTTAGTTCATGAATTCGCGCTCTTTTGTTCTTGGGTAGTCATCAACCAGTTCAGGAACAGTAAAGCCTTTCCCCGTTTCTTGTTTCAGTCGCCAACATCTGCCATAAATCGACATATAGTAAATGTCGATTGTAATTTTAGCTTGACGTGCATATATTTTTTTGACTAGTACTGTATCGATAGTTCCACATGTAATAACTTCTTCTCCAGCTCTTATTACCCTGTTGTTGATCATGCTTTTATATATGTGGTTCTTTTTTTCACCACTAATATTCTCGAATATATCATTCCAGGTTTTGTATGATTTACCGTCAATCGACATTTCAACATATTTTATAATGGCCGGTCCAACCCCATCGTTTTTTAAGGAAAATTCGTAATTGTTGGGACTTTCATTTCTTGCAAGAAAGAGCCTCGGCCAGACAGAAGCATGCTGCTGTTCTTGCATGATTTCGGTTTGTATTTTTAATACCTGGGTTTGATAAATTGAAACAAAAAAAGCGCAGAAGCTAATAAATATGGCCGAGTAGGTAAGTATCGAATTTAAACGGTTCATTATGAATTATTTTTTTAAATTGGCTTAACATTTTATCAGCTCCGAAGTTAAAAAAATAATTGAAATGTTATTAAGATAAGAATTGTTATTATTAAGAATTTCTATAAAGGTTTTTGGGCGATCATGCCTATCCAATGACTCTCAATTTCGTAGGGTTTTCCGCAAAGGTCACTCCAAAAATCTTTAAGATTGAATTGATGATGATTAAGCATTTCTTTTGCACGTTTTAGAGAAAAATAGTGCTTCCAAATGTGATAGCTCTGCATTTCGCCATCACTCATGATAAGCGTATATTTCTCCAGGCGAACCTTTTCTTTTTTGTACTTGATATGCTCATGCAGAAGCAGATGTTCTTCTTCTTTCCAAAAGCCTTCTTCCTGACTAAGATACCAGGTTTGGTTCTCATGTCCTTTTTTGAAGTATTGCTTGGTAAATAAATCGAATATCATATAGCCACCTGGTTTAAGAGCTTTAAAAACCTTTTTTAAAAGCAAATCTCTTTCCTGGTGTGATAGCACACATAAATCACCATATATAAGCGTCACCACATCGAATTCGTTTTGGTAATCCATTTCCAAATAGTTTTGGCAGATGTATTCAATGTCGTATTGTGAAGCTTTAGCTTCTTCCTTTGCATAGTCAATAGAGCTTTGCGAAAAGTCGATTCCGGTAACTTTAAAACCCTGACCATGGAAATGCTCGCTGTATAATCCGGGACCACAACCTAAATCGAGTAAGCATGCTCCCTGAGGCAGATCCATATACTCGGATAGCCACAAAACCGATTTTATAATCGTTTCGTATTTTCTTGAACCTTCATCGCTTTCATCATCCAAATGGGCATACAGAATGTGTTCGGAGATGTAAGGATCTTGCCAAAAGTTTATCTTGTCTTTTGTGAAGAGTTTAGGTTTTTTAGTAATGCTTTCCAGTTGGGAAAAGTCGAGTTTCCCCTTATTTATTAGGTTCATATAGTGTTTGTGATGTGAGAGTTGTTGTAAACCTGTTTTAGATCTCAGATATTTGGACTTGTATCAAGTCAGGATTTTACACCTGATTTTTATGGTATTCTTATTTAAGTCGTTTAATTAGATTCATCTTCAAATCAGTACCGATTAGAGGGGCTGTTAGATTAAACAACTTGTTGCAATTTTATTCGTTGTACGCCTTCAACAGCACCAATTTCCTTTGATAACTCATTAATGTTAATTTTTTCATTAATCTGAATGGAATAATAAAGACTCGTTCTTTTTTCCTCGAAGGCTTCTTCTAAATCGACGGTGCGGATGTGAATTTTATACTTCTTTAGAATAGGCGATATGTGTTCTGTTCTTAAATCGGAGTTGATTTTAGAATAAATATGAAGTCTTTTTATGAATTTGGCAGGGAAAATCCATTTCTCAAAGATATCAAGAAATAAAAGTGCAAATATGAGCATACCAGTTCCAATCCCTGCAGCGATATACATGCCTGCTCCAACGGCTAAACCCAGACCTGCAATCATCCAAATAGATGCGGCAGTGGTAAGCCCTTTTACATTCAGACCATATTTCATGATGGCACCTGCACCCAGGAAACCAATTCCTGAAACCACCTGAGCAGCTAGTCGTGCAGGGTCTGCAGTATGAAATTGACTGTATTCTTGAGGAATATATATCGACAAGAGCATAATGAGAGTTGATCCCATACTGATGAGAATGTGCGTGCGTAAGCCTGCTGGCTGCTTGTGATACTCACGCTCAATCCCAACAATGGCTCCCACGAATAGGCTTAGCAGCATTCTAAAGGCTACATTTTCAGTGGTAATGCTTTGTTCGTTTAATATTTGTTCAATAAAAGACATACTTTCTCTATTTTGATGCTCAAAGATAGGGATTCAGACTAAAGTGTCAAGTAATAAGCTTAAAGTAAAAAGGAATCTGAATTAATGCATTTATTTTCAAAAAAATCATTTACCCATTCTCACTCTTTATCACATAAACCTGACCTGTTTCGTAGCGAATTACAACAACTTCCGTGTCCATATCAATAAAACCGTCTTCTGATTTGGCATCGTAAATTTCATCATCAATAATCACTTTGCCTGATGGTCTCAGTACAGTTGAAGCGATTCCTTTTTTACCGACTAATGTTTTAGGACTCATGTCTACTCCAATGTAGCCTTCTTCAATTTTCCCCTCAGCCTTCAGTGCCAGTCTTCCTAAAAATCCACTTCCTGCAAAAAGTCTTTTACTAATGTTAATGGATAAGATGATGGAGGTCAGCATTGAGAAGGTGACCAGAAGAATGGCTCCTAATAGGGCTTTCACGTGTCGTGGCTCAAAATTGAAGTTGACATTGTCGATCAAACTTAGACTCAGTCCCGAAATAATGAGGATAATACCGGAAACGCCAGCAACACCAAAACCAGGTATCACGAATATTTCAACCCCGAGTAAAGCGACGCCTATAATAAAGATAATAATTTCCCAATTGGCCGCCAGTCCTTCCAGATAGAGAGGGGAGAAGTACAATACTGCAGCTATGATGGCAGCTATCAGTGGAAAGCCGACTCCTGGAGATTGCAGCTCGAAATAGATGCCCCCGATGATAATCATGATGATAAGCCCTTGTAACATGGGGTTTAACATGAAGTCGATCAGTTTTTCCACACCCGATGGTTCGTATTTTTTGATCACATATTCTTTAACTTCCAACTGTTCCAGTACCTCTTCAACCGAATTGGCAATGCCTTCGCAATAGCCATTTTTAATCGCTTCGTTAGGAGTGAAAGTCAGGACTTTTCCTGTGTCTACTACATTTTCAATATAGGTTCTGGGATCCACCATAGCTTCTGCAATAAGCGGATCACGTTTCCATTTTATGATTGTATCCCCATTCTGAATCAGGGTATCCTTCCCATGAGATTCGGCAGTCGCTCGCATGGTCGAACGCATGTATGATTGGTATTTATCGGGCATCGCTTCACCCGTCTGATTCACAACAGTTGCAGCGCCAATATTGGCCCCCGATCGCATATAAATCCCATCACATGCTATAGAAATAAGAGCTCCTGCTGATGCGGCATTATTATCGATATAGACATATATAGGTGTCTTATTATTTAGAATTGCAGTACGGATAGAGTCAGCATGGACTACCATACCCCCATAGGTATTCATGTGAATCAGGAAAATATCAGCCTCCCATTCCTTTGCTTCTTCAAAAGCATCTTTGGTTTGTCTCCAAACCGGAGGTCCAATGTCCTTCTTAATATCGAATTTATAAACCTTGACTTTGTTTATTTCTAAACTATCACTAGCCTCTTGAGAATATGAAACAAAAGGAATGATAAGTAAGAGCAATAGATAGAGTATGCGATTCTTCATAGCTTAAAAGAATTGAGTTCTGAAAATATAATTCTTATTAAAGATAATCATGAATTCAATTTAAAAAAATGATAGCCATGAATTCATGAATTAAATTGATGAATTCTATTCGTAAATTCGTGGTTCTTTTTTATTTATTTCTTTGAAATTGTGGCTTTACATTTAAAAGCTTTCGTATTTTCGAAGCTGTTTATAATACGACCTAATAGAAACGACAAAAAACTAATATGGAAAACTTGAAAAGGACCCTTCGCGATAATGCATGGATTCGCTGGGGAATGCTACTTATGGTTGGCTTTGTTTTGGCAGCCAACTACTACTTTTACGATGCACTTTCACCTTTAAAATCAAAACTTACTGAAGAATTTGGCTTTTCTTCAACTGATTTTGGGCTTTTTGTGTCGGTTTATTCTATCCCGAATGTCTTCCTTTTGATGGCCGTATTGGGAGGTGTTATTCTCGATAAACTGGGTATTCGTCGAACGGGATTCATGTTTGTCTCTTTTATGACCATTGGTGCCTTAATCACTGCTTATGGTGCAAGTGATATGTATACCAATGGAGGTTGGGGATATGCTTTTATGTCTTCATTTATGCCAGGCTATTCGCCTGAGTTGAAAATGATGCTTTTGGGACGTTTTCTTTTCGGCTTAGGCGCTGAGACAAGTATTGTCGTGATCTCTAAAATTATTGTGAAATGGTTCAAAGGCAAAGAATTAGCTTTGGCATTTGGAGTGAAATTAGGTCTTGCTCGAACGGGGTCATTTTTAGCTTTTAATCTTTCTCCCATATTGATAGAATCTCCCGCTGGATGGACGGTTGCCATTTGGTTTGCCGCATTTTTTGTAACAGCTTCACTTCTGGTCTTCATGATTTATATGATGCTCGATTTGAAACTTGATAGGCAAAGTCAGCAGGATGGGATCGCGGTAGTGAGTGATGAATTTCGAATTTCAGATTTGAAGAAGCTCATTATGAATCCCTCTTTTATGTATGTCACCCTATTGTGTTTGACTTTCTATTCAGCAGTTTTCCCTTTCTTGTCATTCTCGGCTGATTTCTTCTTGAATAAATTTAATTTATCGGTCAAAGAATCCGGTTTTATCTCATCGATGTTGCCTGTCGGAACCATGTTTTTTACACCTCTTTTTGGTTTTATCGTTGACAAATACGGTCGTGCAGCTACTTTGATGATTTATGGCTCGGTGATTTTGGTATTAGTACATACTTGTTTTGCCTTTACTACCATTAATCCTTATGTGCTTATGGTTATTTTGGGTATTGCATTCTCCCTGGTTCCGGCTTCAATGTGGCCATCAGTTGCTAAGATTGTTGATGAAAAAAGAATTGGTTCGGCTTATGGTTTCATGTTCTCAATTCAGAATATTGGGCTATGGATTTTCCCTATCCTGGCTGGAGTTGTATTGGATAAAACCAATGCGGAAGGTGTTGAGAGTCTTGATTATACCTTTACGATGATCATGTTTGCAGCCCTGGGAATTCTTGGTTTGATATTCGCAATATTACTAAAGCGTGACGATAAGGTATCAGGTTATGGCCTTGAATTGCCTTCTAACTCGAAATAGATAAACACGAGTTATATTGAAAAAAAGATAGCCACGAATTAACTTCATTGAGCTCGCAAGCTCGGTTCATGAATTAAATAGGTGTGTTAGAGCTAAACAAACCTATCTGTGGATTATTGTCTTATCCGTTCTAATTAAATATTAGTTTCGGATAAATAATTCGTGGTTTCTCTTTAACAAACACAAGTATATGAAAGAAGAGTTATTAGATAAAAATCTTCATTGGAAAGTTATAAGCTTCAATGAATTTACTGTGGATGAACTCTACGATTTATTACAATTTAGATCGCAGGTGTTTGTTGTGGAACAAGATTGTGTTTATCTCGATCAGGATGGAAAAGATAAGAAAGCTTTGCATGTGATGGGTTTTAAGGGCAATAAGATTTGTGCCTATGCTCGTCTGTTTAATAAGGGAGACTACTTTGATGCTTGCAGTATAGGCCGCGTGATTGTTGCCGAAGACGAAAGGCTATATTCCTATGGGCATTCTCTGATGGAGGAAAGCATAAATGCCATTAAAGAACACTATGGAGAAGACCGCATTAAGATATCCGCTCAAAAATACCTGAAGAAATTCTATGAAAAGCACGGCTTTGTGCAAACAGGAGATGAATACCTTGAAGATGGAATTCCACATATTGGTATGATTAGGGGGTAGGAAAGGACTGGTATTTCAAAATACTAAATGAGCCACGAATTCACGAATTAAAAATATATTGGATTATCTATCTTTTCATCATACTGTCATGTGAATATAATTTTTGTCTTTTCAAAAATGAAAGCGAATCAAAATTTAATTCGTGAATTCGTGGTTAACTTATTAAGTACGTAATTATTTTCAATTAAAGAGTTATCATAATAAAAAGCCCTAAATTATAGTACAATTCGTTTGCTCGTTAAACTAGATTCTCCAAAATTGACAATCAGAGCTAACCTATTGTTCGAAACCTTTAGATAATTGAATGCCTGTGCTGTAAAAGCAGTGTGTATTTGTGTGATGGCTTTGACCTCAAGAATAATTTTATCATACAAAACAAAGTCTGCATAAAATTTATGAAGCAAGACAATTCCTTTGTAATTAACTACATATTTCTTCTCTCTTTCGTAAGGGATACCTGCCTGTTGGAATTCATATTCAAGAGCATCTTTATAGACTATTTCGAGAAAACCGAAACCTAAATTATTATGAACGGTGAAACATTTATTCATAATCTTATAGCTTTCCTCTTTGTATATGATGTCAGACATATCTGGTAGGTTGAGAATGAATAAGTTTCAAGTTAAGGAAAAGTATTTAATAATATTGATGCTTAATTATGAATTGAGTTAAAAGAAGATAACCACGAATTCACGCATGATTAATAATATTGACACCTCTAGGTCAGGAGGTTAATGATATACCTTTTATGAAATTCTTTTTTCAACCCTATCATGAAAATAAAATTCGTGCATTCGTGTCTATTTCAATAAAGTGTTGAAATGACATTTAAATTTATGAATTCGTGGTTCAATTTTTTGCTTTGAAAGCTGCTTAAAATCAGTTTCTCAGTTCGAAAAAAATCATAACTTTACAGAGTTGATAAAAGTCTGTATATATGAAGACTAAAACCGTATTACAAAAACCTTCCTATAAAGGTCTCTACGAATGTTGGATGTGTTGATCCAATAAGTATCCCTCTGCATTAATTCTTGGAATTAAGAATCGACCGTATCCTACCTGGTCGAAAGATTGTTTTATTTACTCTTTATTAATTACAATACAAGTACCAAGTCGTTTCCTTAATGGAATTCTTGCAGGCTGTTGGTACTGCGTATTTATAAGTCTGAAACAATGCAAGCAATTGTATTTGATATAAAGCGCTATGCCGTGCACGACGGTCCGGGAATTCGAACATCCGTTTTCTTTAAGGGCTGCCCTTTGCGTTGTGTCTGGTGTCACAATCCTGAATCCTATAAGGCCGGGATTGAATCCATATGCAGAACCAATCGCATGGGCGATGTTGAGGTTGCCGATGTGGCTGAAATAGGCAAGTCCTATAGCCTGAATCAGTTGATTTCTGAAATTGAAAACGATCAGTTATTTTTTGATGAATCGGGTGGCGGTGTGACTTTCAGTGGTGGTGAACCCCTGATGCAAATCGATTTCCTGGAAGCCATTCTTAAGGCTTGTAAGGATCGTGAGATTCACACGGCTCTGGATACAACGGCTTATGCATCCCGGGAAAAATTGGATCGCATTGTCGGTAATGTGGATCTTTTTCTTTTCGATTTGAAACACATGTTAGATGTCGATCATCTTAAACACACTGGTGTTTCTAATCAGTTGATTCTCGATAATCTGAAGTATTTGTCAGAGAAAGGTAAGCAAATTATCATCCGCTTTCCGATGATTCCAGGCTATAATGATACGAAAGAGAACATCAACCTCATGCTCGATTTTCTTAATCAATTGCCAAAGAAACCTGAACTGCATATTTTGCCCTATCACAGAACAGGACATGATAAATTCCGCCGTTTTGGAATCGAGAGTTTAATGCCTGATATCCCTTCCTTATTGGAATCGGATACCGTGTGGGTACAGGCCACTTTTCGAAATTCAGGCTACTCGGTAAGTATTGGAGGTTAACACTATTAATAATTAAGGATTGATAATTATTAATTTTTCAAAAAATCTTAAACGATGAACAATAGAATACAAAAACTTAGAGAACAAAGCTTAAATGCGATCAACTGTATTTCGCCTGAACGCGCTTTGTTAATGACCGAATTTTATAAATCAGACGAGGCCCAAATGGTTTCCACTCCTGTGAAACGCGCTTTATCTTTCGAACATTTTTTTGCCAATAAAAAGATATGTATCAATCCCAATGAGTTGATTGTTGGGGAAAGAGGACCTGCTCCAAAAGCATGTCCTACTTATCCTGAAATTTGTATTCACTCTTTGGATGATCTCAAAATATTGAACGAAAGAGAAAAAGTGTCTTTCAAGGTTGATGAGGATACATTTAAAGTTTATGAGGAAAGCATCATCCCTTTCTGGACCGGGAAAACTAATCGTGATAAACTGATCGGCAATATGAGCCCAGAATGGTTGAATGCTTATGAGGCTGGAATATTTACTGAATTTCAAGAGCAGCGTGCTCCGGGTCATACCGTTTTGGGTAAGAAAATGTTCCAAAGAGGTTTTCTTGATGTGAAAAAGGACATAGCTACAGCCATTGAGGCCTTGGATTTTCTTAATGACAATGAGGCTTACGACAAGCAGGAGGAGCTGAAAGCCATGGCTATTGTTTGTGACGGGATTATTCATTTTGCAGAGCGCCATGCTGAAGCTTTAGAATTATTGGCAAAGGACGAAAAGAAGTCTGAGAGAAAAGCTGAATTGGAACAGATGGCAAAAGTTTGTCGTCGAGTGCCTGCTCATGCACCGGAAACCTTTCACGAAGCATTGCAGCACTATTGGTTTATTCACTTGGGAGTGATTTCCGAGCTTAACCCATGGGATTCTTTTAATCCCGGAAGATTGGATCAGCACTTGCTGCCTTTTTACGAGAATGAAGTTAAAACCGGTAAATTGTCAGAGGATAGCATGTATGAATTCCTGCATGCTTTCTGGATAAAATTCAATAACCATCCTGCACCACCTAAAATGGGGGTGACAGCCAAAGAAAGTAATACTTATACTGATTTCTGTCTCATTAATCTTGGTGGTCTGAAGGAAGATGGTTCTGATGCGGTGAACGAGATGTCTTACGTTCTTTTAAATGTGATTGAGGAAATGCGTTTGCTACAGCCGAGTTCTATGGTACAGTTGAGCAAGAAAAATCCTGATCGTTTTATTAAACGAGCGCTTCGAATTGTGAAAACGGGATTCGGACAGCCTTCAATTTTTAATACTGATGCGGTTATTCAGGAGATGCTGCGTCAGGGAAAAAGTATTGAAGATGCCAGAAATGGTGGCTGCAGTGGCTGTGTCGAAACGGGAGCTTTTGGAACTGAGAATTACAGTCTGAGTGGGTATTTTAACCTGGCAAAGATCCTTGAAATTACCATGAATAATGGTGTTGATCCTCGAAAGGGTAAACTGATTGGCTTGCAAACCGGCGAATTAGATAGTTTCAAATCCTACGAAGAGATATTCGCAGCATGGCAAAAGCAGGTGAAACACTTTGCAGATATCAAACTTCGAGGCAACAATGTGATTGAGCGTTTGTATGCCACTTATTTACCTGTGCCATTCCTTTCAGTTCTGGTAGACGATTGTATCAGCAGAGGACGAGATTATAATGCTGGCGGAGCACGCTACAATACCTCTTACGTACAGGGCGTGGGATTGGGAAGCTTGAGCGATATGTTGGCATCTATAAAATACAATATTTTTGATAATGAAAAACTGAGCCTAAGCGATCTGAAAAAAGCCATGGATGCGAATTTCAAAGGTCACGATAAGCTGCGAAGCGATCTGATTTATAAGACACCAAAATATGGTAACGACGATGATTATGCTGATGATTTAGCTGTTGACATTTTCGAAACTTTCTACGATTCGATTAATGGGCGTCCAACTGCAAAAGGTGGGGTGTTTCGAATTAATATGCTACCGACTACCTGCCACGTTTATTTTGGGAATATAATGGAAGCAACACCTGATGGTCGTCAGGCTGAGATGCCACTTTCCGAAGGGATTTCACCTTATCAGGGTGCTGATACCAAAGGTCCGACAGCAGTTGTGAAATCAGCAGCAAAAATCGATCATTTACGTACCGGAGGCACACTTCTAAATCAGAAATTCAGCCCTCAGTTTATGGAAGATGAGGCTGGGATTACTCAGGTGATGAATTTGGTTCGTTCCTATTTCCGTATGGATGGACACCATATTCAGTTCAACGTGGTTAGTGCTGATACCCTTCGCGATGCACAGAAAAATCCTGAATCATATAAGGATCTGATTGTACGAGTAGCGGGTTACAGTGACTATTTTAACGATTTAGGTGAGGATCTGCAGAACGAGATCATCCGAAGAAACGAGCATACCGAATTTTAATATCAAATAGATAAATTGTTAGATTGACAAATGGTTGATTTGCATCTTCGTATGCAAATCAAATATTTTTCAACTTATAACTTCACACTTATAACTCAAACATGAAACGTTTACTACTAATCCCCTTACTGCTTATTGCATTTCTTGTTGGGGCGCAAAATGGCAATAAAGCCTTCACGCTTCAAGATGTGACCCTAAACGGAACCTTTAATGCAAAATCTGTTTATGGACTGCGTTCTATGAATGACGGTTTACATTATACCATTTTGAAAGATGGGCAACGCGTAGAAAAATATGCCTACGCTACCGGAGAATTGATCGAAGTACTTTTCGATTTAGCCAGCATCGAGAATTCTGATATAAAACGAATTGATAGCTACCAGTTTTCATCTGATGAGAAGAAGCTATTGTTGGCAAGCAACAGAATTGATATTTACCGCCATTCCTATTCGGCAGAATTTTTTGTTTTCGATAGTGAGAGCAAAAAGCTTGATTCCCTCTCTTCAGGTCGTCAGCAGTTGGCAGACTTTTCACCTGCAGGCAATCAGGTTTGCTTTTTTCGTGATAACAATCTTTTTATCAAAGATCTGATATCGGATAATGAGAAGCAATTCACATTCGATGGAGAATATAATCACATCATTAACGGCGCGCCCGATTGGGTTTACGAAGAGGAGTTTTCTTTTTGGAAGGGCTTTCAATGGGCACCCGACGGCAAACGAATCGCTTTTATGCGTTTCGACGAAAGTCGTGTCAAGCAGTTTAATATGACTGTTTTTAAGGGGAAATATCCTGAGAGAAAAGCAAATGCACTGTATCCTGAAAACTACACCTTTAAATATCCTAAAGCAGGAGAGGACAACTCTGTAGTCAGTATTCATGTTTACGATTTGGGGTCTGGGAAAACTCAAACCATGAATGTAGGTGAGGAGACCAATCAGTATATTCCAAGAATCAAGTGGACTCGTAATCCTGATATCTTAAGTATGGTTCGTATGAACCGTCATCAGAATCATTATGAGCTTTTGTTTGCCGATGTTAATACAGGTGATACCAAACTGATTTACGAAGAGAAAAACAAAGCCTGGATTGATGTTAATGACGATTTGACTTTTACAGAAGATGGCAAGTCTATTATCCTGAGTAGTGAGAAATCGGGTTTCAACCATATCTACCTTTACGATATAGAAGGCAAGTTTAAGCGACAAATTACCCAGGGGGATTGGGATGTGACTCAATTTTTGGGTTACGATGAGGCTCACAAACTGTTTTATTATCAGGCTGCAGCAGTATCTCCTCTTCAACGTGAGATTTATTCCGTGGATATTAAGGGAAAGCAAACAAAAAAGATGAGTATTGATGTCGGAACAAATGCTGCTGTTTTCAGTAAGGGATTTAAGTACTACATCAACTACTTTTCGAATACCAAGACACCTACTTTGGTGACTTTGCACAATGCGAAAGGCAAACAAATTCGTGTGCTTGAGGATAATGCACCGCTAAAAGAGAGAATGGCGGCTTACCAATTGCCAAAGCGTGAGTTTTTCTCTTTCAAAACCTTCGAAGATGTGGAGCTGAATGCCTTTATGATTAAGCCTGTTGATTTTGATGCATCGAAGAACTACCCAGCACTATTGACTTTCTATGGGGGACCCGGTTCGCAGCGTGTTCTGGATCGTTACCGTTTCGAATGGTTTGAATATTTGGCTCAGGAAGGCTTTGTGGTGGTTTGTGTTGATAATCGTGGTACTGGCGGACGAGGAGAGGCTTTTAAAAAGTGTACCTACATGCAGGTTCAGAACCTTGAAGCTATCGACTTAATCGAAACGGGTAAATATATGGCTGGTCTCGATTATATTGATGGCAATAAAATTGGGGTTTATGGCTGGAGTTTTGGTGGTCAAATGTCCTCACTTTGCATGTTCAGAGGGGCAGATGTCTTTTCTGCAGGAATCGCGGTTGCACCCGTAACTACCTATCGCTACTACGACAGTATCTATTCGGAGCGTTACCTGCGTACACCACAGGAAAATCCTGAAGGTTACGACAAGTATGCACCCATTTCCTTTGCTGATCAATTGAAAGGAAAGTTCCTTTTGATTCATGGAACCTCTGACGACAATGTTCACATGCAAAACAGTCTTGAATTGGCTGAAGAGTTGGTTCAGAACAATAAGAAATTCCAGATGCACATGTATACCAATCGTAATCATGGCATTTATGGTGGGAAAACACGTTTGCATCTTTTTGGTATGATGACTGATTTTCTAAATGATAATTTGAAATAGATAGTTTAAAAGAATAAGGTTTGGACAACTGGTGATAGAGTCCTAAGTCTCTATCATGATAACCCGGGGTATGGAAGCGAAAGCGACTGATGCTCCGGGTTTATTGATTTATCCCTTGGTATGATGTGATGAATATCAATTGTTTGGAGTTGCTATCAAAGGGATTTATCCCCCTGTTTTTTTTTATTTCCCTTGAATAGTCATTAACTTAGGTAGTAAATAAGTTTAATAGCTACTATTCAGTTCAATATGGATGCTTTCTACCTACCAAAAGCAAAATGGTTCATTTGGATCCCTGTCTTTCTGCTGGCCTTCTTCAGTAGCCCTTATCTTATTGCCCAGGATGATGATACTTGTATGATGTGTCATGACGATCCCTATATCGTCAGGGAAGTGAATGGTAAAACGCAATCGGTATGGGTCGATCATCCACTCTTACTTAACTCAATTCATAAGGATGTAACGTGTATTGCATGTCATCCGGAATCTGCTGTTGGAGACGATTGGCCTCACCCTGCAAAGATGTTACCCGTAAACTGTGGTACCTGCCATGAAGAAGCACAGACCAGATTTAATGAGGGGGTTCATGGTAAGGCACTTAGCCGAAATGCAAGATATGCTCCCGATTGTAGGGAGTGTCATGGATGGCACGATATCCTTTCCCATTCCAATCCTGCTTGTCTAACCTATAAAATGAATATTCCCATCCTGTGTGGGAAATGCCATCGTGAAGGAGCTCCCGTTGCGCGAACCTACAAGATTACAGAGCACAATATATTGGAGAATTACAGTCAGAGTATACATGGTAAGGGTTTGTATAAAAGTGGACTGATTGTTACGGCTACCTGTAACAATTGTCATGGAAATCATTTGATATTGCCCCATTCCAATCGACTTTCCAGTATTTCCCTGAAAAATATAGCGGGTACCTGTATGAAATGTCATGCCAGAATTGAACAGGTACATACAAAGGTGATTAATGAACAATTGTGGGAGAAAAAGCCGGGAGCCATTCCTGCCTGTACCGACTGTCATCCTCCCCATATCGTAAATATCCAGAATATTCTTGAAACCATATCCGATCGTTCTTGCCTTGTCTGCCACGAAAAGAAAGATGTCCATAAACTTGTTGGACAGGATACAATTTCTCTGCAGGTTGATGTGAACCATTTGACAGGATCTGCTCATAATAATATCACCTGTGTGAAATGTCATTCCGATGTATCAGCAAGAAAACACCGCCCCTGCGAAACAGCTGGAAAGGTTGATTGTTCCAGTTGTCATGAAGAAATCTCAGAGATCTATAAGATCAGTGGACATGGCGTGGCTTATCTTGAGGGTAAAGAATCTGCGCCCTATTGCACCGACTGTCATGGGAAGCATCTGGTTAAGTCCAAAAAGGATGAAACATCACCAGTTTATCGCCTTTCTATTCCCTCTCTTTGTGGAGGATGTCATCGTGAAAATGGCAGGGCAATCCAGCAAACAGTCCTTAAAGAAGTGGATGCCTATCACGATTATTCTTCAAGTGTTCATGGTAAGGGGATGATTAAAAAAGGACTCTTGTCTAGTGCTGTTTGTACCGATTGTCACACGACTCATTTCATGCTGAAAGATAGTGATGAAAGATCTTCAGTTTACCCTGAAAACATACCCGCTACTTGTGGAAATTGTCATCGAGGGATTTACAATACGTACATACAGAGTGATCATGGCATTACGAATGCTGAGGATAAGGAAAAGTACCCTACCTGTACGGTTTGTCATTCTGCTCACCTGATATCCGAAATCGACAAAGATAAATTTATGAATGAAATCACCCATCAATGTGGTCTCTGTCATAAACAATTGTCAGATAGTTATATGGATACTTACCATGGGAAAGCCTATCAGCTTGGCTATTTGAAGGCAGCCAGGTGTTCTGATTGTCATGGGGCTCATGCTAATATGAATGTTAAACATCCGAACTCAGCCGTTGGATATAACAATATTGTAACAACATGTAAGAAGTGCCACGAGGATGCAAACATGCGATTCACCGGATTTTTAACGCATGCCACTCATAACAACCGGGATAAATACCCCGTTTTGTATTACACCTTCTGGGGAATGTCTTCTTTACTGATTGCAGTGTTCGGTTTTTTTGGTCTCCACACGCTTTTATGGTTGCCCCAATCCTTGAGAGAAAGAAGGCGTAAGAAACTTCACAAGCCGACCGGTAAGGCGGTCTATATTCGTCGATTTACCGATAGTCAGCGCTATACACATGTCTTTGTCATTTTAAGTTTTGTCATTTTAGCGCTCACAGGAATGCTGCTTAAGTTTGCCAATATGCAATGGGCCAGGTATCTGGTTGATCTTTTAGGAGGCGTTCAAGTGGCAGGTATCTTACATCGTTTGGGTGCTATTGTTACATTTGGCTACTTTATTTATCACCTTTTTTCACTCATAAGGGGGAGGCGTAAAATGGGGCTTGGTTGGTCTGACTTCATTTTTGGTAGCCATTCCATCATGTTTAATCGTCAGGATTTTAAAGATTTTTGGGCCAGTGTAAAATGGTTTGTAGGGAAAGGTAAACGACCTAACTACGGACGATGGACCTATTGGGAAAAGTTCGACTATCTGGCTGTTTTTTGGGGAGTTGCCATTATTGGTTTTACAGGCTTGATGTTGTGGTTTCCCGAAATGTTTACCCGGTTTTTGCCTGGTTGGCTGATTAATGTAGCTCAGATTATACATAGTGACGAAGCCCTGCTAGCTGTAGGTTTTATTTTCACGATCCATTTTTTTAATACGCACTTCCGTCCGGAATCATTCCCTATGGATCCTGTAATATTTACCGGCCATGTACTGCTTGAAGAGTATAAGGCAGATCGACCAAGGGATTTTGAAGAGCTAAAAGAATCAGGTAAACTAGATGAACGTGTCGTTGAAATGGAAATTACTCAGGAGCGAAGTTTGGGGGTAAAAGTCTTTGGTTTTTTCTTTCTGTTTATTGGATTCCTATTAATTGCTCTAATTATCTATTCATTACTTTTTGGAGCAAAGTAATTATTCTGTCGTAGGCTTTTTTTTTAAAAGATTGAAGGTTTTGTAAGGAGGAGGAATTAGCAAAAACTTTAAAAAATTCTTACCTTAAAGTGAATCAAAAAAAACAAGGGCCATGGTACCGAAAGTTCACTACTTAGACCAGATTGCGATTACCGTAAAGTCACACATGCTTTTAAAGCAATTGTTAAAGGTAAGTCTTGTTTTAGAGGAGATTATGCGAAATGCCAAAAATTCAACTGAAGCTTTAGTCGGTGTTAGAAATTGGGTGGTTGAAGAATTACAAAAGCATAAAGACGCCTATCAGTTTTATAAAGGAGAAATTAAAGGTCGTGAAGCTTATGAGAAACTCGATTGGGGTGATTTTGCCGCCATTAGAATTCTCGATTACATTGATAATGCAGGGCGCGAATTTGAAGACCCTAACCTTCGTGGCGAAAAGGCTGTGAGTAATCCTATCAAATTAATTTGGCTTGCTGTTAATTACGGAACAGGTGGGGCTAAGCCCTATTTTTTTAGAGATATGCTTTATTTATTTCGTCAGTTTTGCGGAAGCTATAAACGCGAAATGCCGAGTCCTGAAAAGCTTGAAGAGTGGATGAACCGTTGGTGTACAGGTCTTGATCCCCGAATAACCAAACTAAGGGAAGAAAACCGGGAACGGATTATTAAAGTATTAATTGAAAAAATTGATTCAGGTGAAATAAAAAGTAAAAAGTATGTCTTTGATCCTGATTTAAGCGACGAACAAAAGTTTTTAAAAATGCTTGAATGGTGGGGTGATTACAGCTTTCACCTGAGGTTTGCTGTTCGATCTCCCGATCTGTTAAACGAACTTTTATGTAATTCTCTCGATCCGGATTCGATGAAGATTCTTTATGAGGCTGAAAAGAAAGGGATTCCATTTTTTATCAATCCTTATTATTTGTCATTGCTTCATGTAAGGGTGCCGTATTTTGCTATAGGTGCTGATTTAGCAATCAGGTATTATGTGATTTACAGCCAGCAATTAGTTGATGAATATGGTCATATTTTAGGGTGGGAAAAAGAAGATTTAGTAGAAGCCGGAAAACCCAATGCTGCTGGTTGGATTTTGCCATCGGGTACTAATATTCACCGACGTTATCCTGAAGTGGCAATTTTAATCCCGGATACCATGGGACGTGCCTGTGGCGGACTTTGTGCATCCTGCCAACGGATGTATGAATTTCAGCGGGGAAACCTGAATTTTAACCTCAATAAACTAAAACCAAAGAAAAGCTGGCAGGAAAAACTAAACAACTTGCTTGAATATTTTGAATTAGATTCACAACTGCGCGATATTTTAATTACAGGTGGAGATGCTTTTATGAGTTCTGATAGCTCTTTAAAACAAATTCTGGATGGAGTTTATGAAATGATCGTCCGAAAAAAGAAAGCGAATGAGAAGCGTAAAGAGGGAGAGAAATATGCTGAGATTTTAAGTGTGCGTTTTGGAACCAGATTGCCTGTTTATCTTCCGCAAAGAATAACTGCGGAATTAGTTAAGATTCTGAAAGATTTTAAACACAGAGCGTCCGGTTTAGGCGTGAAGAAGTTTTTTATACAAACACATTTTGAATCACCCATGGAGGTTACTCCCCAAGCACGAGAGTCAGTTCATTTGCTAAATGCGGCCGGCTGGACAGTAACCAATCAATTGGTATTTACTTCCGCAGCATCACGTAGAGGGCATTCTTCGAAACTACGACAAACACTGAATGAAATAGGCGTATTGAATTACTATACTTTCAGTGTAAAGGGATACATGGAAAACAGCTTCAATTTTGCCACTAATGAAAGGGCGGTACAGGAGCAGATAGAGGAAAAAATAATTGGTCGGATTCCATCCGAATACGAAGAAGAAATACGTGAGTTCCCAAACAATGCTGAGGTCTTAGCTGACAATGTTCGCAACTTGTTGCGGAAATCAAATTTGCCATTTCTCGGAACAGATAGGAACGTCTTGAATCTACCCGGGGTTGGAAAGAGTTTGACATTCAGAACTATTGGCATAACACGTTACGGACGTAGGATATTGGAATTCGAATTGGACAAAACCCGTAATCACAGCCCGGCTGCTAATCATATGGATAAGGCCATCATTATTGAATCGAAGTCGATAGCTGAGTATTTATACCAATTGGGTGAAATGGGCGAAGATATCTCGAATTATGAAAGCATTTGGGGCTATTCCATTGGTGAAACTGAACCTAGGATGAAGCTATTTGAGTACCCTGATTACGATTTTAAGCTTACTGAAGAATTTACAAATTTTGGTGAGATTGAATAAGTATTGCCTACTGATTTAACTAGTAGCCGAGGGATGTTGCCTTCGGCTTTTTTTTTTGTTCAAATACCGCCCCGTTTTTCTTCGCATGCCACCACTCCATATCAGGATAGCTATCGGGACTTGGGTAAGTGATTTTTTTTGAGAATTTTTCTTCATGAAAATAGAAAAAAGTCCCAATTCAATTTTATTTTCCCGGTAAAAAGAGCTGTGGAAGTGATATCAGTCATAAAAAGTTTTAAAAATAAGAAGCCTTGTAAAATTAGGCTATTTAGAACCTTATTTAGAATCGGAGGTATCCCGAAAAAGAGGTTTGGGAATCGTATGATTAGGAAAAAAAAGATTTTTTGCCATACCTTTGTCATATAGATTTGTTGGCGTAATAAGTGCACTGCATGTAAATCGCCAACTATTTTTTTATCAATTAGAATTACTGAAAAATGTTTGAGTTTTCTGCTTTAAGCCTTATTAGCGTCATTATTATTATTCGTCTTGTCATTAAGACGGAAGGAGGCTTTGTAGGTTAAATTTAGAACACAAATTTAAAATATAGCAAGCCTCTTCCTAAACGAAGAGGCTTTTTTATTGTCATTACTTTTTTATCAAAACCAGCTATTGCATTTAACTATGATGCCACATATTCTCGATATTATTTTAATTATTCTAGTCCTTGTCATTATTATTCTGGCACGGAACAGGGAAGATATGCTCATAACTTAAGTTTTTTCAAAACGGTTAACAAGCGCTCTTCCCAACAAGGAAGAGCGTTTTTTTTTTGCCTTTTACCGATTAGTAAATCAACACTGAACTCAAAATAGGAAACCCATTATGTATAAAAATCCTCTCAGAAGTAATCAAACGACACAGGGCAGACGCATGGCAGGAGCCAGAAGTCTCTGGCGAGCCAATGGCATGAAAGAAGACATGTTTGGAAAGCCGGTAATAGCCGTTGTGAATTCCTTCAGTCAGTTTGTACCGGGGCATGCACATCTGCAAGATGTTGGACAAATGGTGAAAAAGGAGATTGAAAAATCGGGATACTTTGCTGCTGAATTCAACACTATTGCAATTGACGATGGTATTGCAATGGGCCACGACGGCATGTTGTATTCCCTGCCATCGCGAGAGATAATTGCTGATAGTGTGGAGTATGTGTGTAATGGTCACAAGGTGGATGCCATGATTTGCATATCGAACTGCGACAAGATTACACCTGGCATGATGATGGCTGCCATGCGATTGAATATACCTGCCGTTTTTGTGTCAGGTGGACCTATGGAGGCAGGTGAATCGAAAGGCGAAAAGCTTGATTTGGTTGATGCCATGGTCAAAGCTGGCGACGATAGCATTAGTGATGAACGCCTTCAGGAGATTGAAGAATCTGCATGTCCGACTTGTGGATCTTGTTCGGGTATGTTTACTGCAAATTCGATGAACTGCCTGAATGAGGCGTTAGGATTGGCATTACCTGGGAATGGAACTTTGCTGTCGACTCACAAACTACGTCAGGATTTATTTCTCGAAGCAGCCCAATGCATTGTGAACATTACAGATGCCTACTACAAAGATGGCGACGATCGTGTTTTGCCCAGATCGATTGCGACTCACGATTCATTCAATAATGCCATGACATTGGATATTGCCATGGGCGGATCGACTAACACGGTACTTCACTTGTTGGCAATCGCCAACGAAGCAGGTGTCGATTTTACCATGAAGGATATGGATGTATTATCCCGCAAGACGCCTAACCTGTGTAAGGTGGCACCTAATTCTGATAAATATTACATCGAAGATGTGAATCGAGCCGGTGGTATTATGAGCATACTGGCAGAGCTTGCCAAAGGCGGTTTATTGAATACCGATGTGCTTCGAGTCGATCAGAAGAAATTGAAAAAGGCTTTGGAAGAGTTTGATTTGACTGCTAAAACTGCCTCTGAAAAGGCATTAGGACTTTACCAGGCAGCACCGGGACGAAACGGGCGTAACCTGAGTTTTGCTTCTCAAAATGAGCAGTATAAGCATGTGGATATGGATCGAGAAAGTGGCTGTATCAGAAGTCTTGAACATGCATACACTCAGGATGGGGGATTGGCAGTACTATTTGGAAATATAGCACCCGGTGGTTGCGTGGTGAAAACTGCAGGCGTAGCCGAAGAGGTGTTCAATTTTAAGGGAAGAGCAAAAGTGTTCCAATCCCAGAGAGATGCCTGCGAAGCCATTCTCACAAAGCAGATTAATCCTGGCGATGTGGTGGTGATCAAATTCGAAGGCCCATCCGGAGGACCTGGAATGCAAGAAATGTTATATCCCACCTCTTACCTGAAAGCCATGGGATTGGGAGCCAAATGTGCCCTGATTACTGATGGTCGTTTTTCAGGAGGGACTTCAGGATTATCAATCGGTCATGTATCACCTGAAGCAGCTGCGGGAGGTGCAATTGCACTGATAAAAGATGGGGATGTCATTGAAATCAGCATTCCAAACAGAAGCCTTCGAGTCTGCATTTCGGATGAGGAATTGGAGTCCCGAAGAAAAGAAGAAGAAGCTTACAGAGAACAAGCATTTACGCCAAGAGGACGTGGACGAGAGGTCTCCAAGGCGCTTCAAGCCTACTCAAAACTTGTTTCCTCCGCAGATAAAGGAGCAATTCGAGAAATCTAAGAGTCGAAAAGAGCAAAAAGTTTAAAAATGAACAAAATGGAAGTAGCAGCAAAAACCCAAAATACTAATGGAATGAGTAAACCCATTGAGAAAATATCAGGAGCCGAAATATTGGTTCGAAGCTTGATTCAGGAAGATGTAGATACCATGTTTGGATACATAGGTGGCGCTATCATGCCTGTGTATGATGCTTTGTACGATTATCAAAAAGAACTGAAGCATTATATGTCACGACATGAGCAAGGTGCCATGCATTCAGCACAGGCCTATGCGCGTATCAGTAAAAAACCGGGGGTATGCTTCACAACCTCTGGACCTGGTGCAACAAATGTCCTTACAGGATTGGCCGATGCCTATTTGGATTCGACTCCTCTGGTTGTTGTAACAGGGCAGGTAGCCAGTGGTCTGCTTGGAACAGATGCTTTTCAGGAAACCAATATGGTGGGGCTTTCCATGCCTGCTACCAAATGGAATTTCCAAATCACAAAGGCAGATGAAATTGCTGAGGTGATGGCAAAAGCCTTTTATATTGCTCGTACGGGGCGCCCGGGGCCTGTATTGATTGATATTACTAAGGATGCCCAATTGGCGATGGCTGAATACAGCTATAAAAAGTGCGAATCGATTCGTTCGTATCAACCCAGACCTAAGCTGAATCCTCTTGAAATTGAGCAAGCCGCTCAGATTATTAATCGAGCCAGAAAACCACTTTTGTTGGCTGGACAGGGCGTGTTACTTTCTGGTGCTGAGAAGGAATTGTTGGCCTTTGCCGAAAAAGCAAATGTGCCTGTTGCTTGTACTCTTTTAGGTCTTTCATCTTTTCCGGAAAAACATTCTCTATATGTGGGTATGTTGGGTATGCACGGCAACTATGGACCGAATATGAATACGAATGAGTGTGATGTATTGATTGCTGTTGGTATGCGTTTCGACGATAGAGTAACGGGTGATGTAAGCAAATATGCCAAGCAAGCTAAAATCATTCACATCGATATTGATCGTTCTGAACACAACAAGAATGTAGTTGTAGATGTTGCGGTACTGGCCGATGCTAAAGAAGCCCTGGGAGCTTTGAATGATAAAGTTTTAGGCTGTGAGCGCGACGAGTGGATGGCAAGTTTTAAACAGTACTACCAACTTGAAAACGAGAAGGTCATTAAGAAACAGATCTTCTCAAAGAATCCACATATCAATATGGCTGAAGTGGTTCATGCCATATCGGAGCAAACTCAAGGCAAGGCAATAGTTTGTTCTGATGTGGGACAGCATCAAATGACAAGTGCCCGTTATTATAAATTTCAAAATCCTAACACTTTGGTAACCTCGGGAGGTCTTGGAACTATGGGATTCGGATTGCCTGCTGCTATTGGTGCACAAATAGCAAAACCTGATGATTTGGTTTTATCTATTTCTGGTGATGGTGGTTTTCAAATGACGCTTCAAGAGTTGGCTGTAATTCGACAATACAAATTGCCTGTAAAAGTCATTGTACTGAATAATTCATTCTTAGGAATGGTGCGACAGTGGCAGGATCTGTTTTTCTATAAACGATTCTCATACACAGAGATGGAGAATCCTGATTTTGTGAAAATTGTGGATGCTTATGGCATTAAGAGCAGAGGCGTTGAGAAACGAGAAGATTTGGAAGGGGCCATCAAAGAAATGCTGGAATCGAAAGAAGCCTATTTCCTGAATGTGACTGTAGAAACAGAGAGCAATGTTTTGCCAATGATCGCACCAGGAGCTGCTGTTTCTGATATGAGACTGGAATAATAACACAGGATGCTCCGGTAGATTTATAATCTACTGGTAAGGAACTTTGAGATTTGTAATCTCATTAATCTTGATTATCCAATACGGTTGCTAGAGAATTAAAATTCTCAACTCAAAAATCCCAGATTGCAAATCTGGGCTAGCATGAGATAATGTTTATCAACGCATCATCTAATTACCAAATCAACTCATCATTAAATCATCACATTAATAATACAAGCATGAAAAAAGAATTTACCATATCCATATTCTCAGAGAATGATATAGGATTGCTTAACGAGGTAACCATCGTTTTTTCACGACGGAAAATAAATATTGAAAGTCTTACAGTTTCTGAATCGGAAGTGAAAGGTGTTTATCGTTTTACGATAGTGGCTTTCATCGATGAAGCAAGAATAGAAAACATTGTCCGTCAGCTCGAAAAGATTATCGGTGTATTTAAAGCACTTTATTTCGAAGCTAATGAAATCGTTCACCAGGAGGTGGCACTTTATAAGATCGCTAATTCTTCGAAATTGAATGGGGACTTAGAAGCCCTGCTCAGAAGCACCAATGCTAAGATTCTTACGGTAAATCCTGATTTTCTGGTTATAGAGAGAGTCGGGTACAAGGCCGAAAATCAAAGTCTTTTTAACGAGCTTGAGCAATATGGCGTTTTACAATTTGCACGTTCGGGAAGAGTCGCAGTCTCTTGTCAACAAAAGGAGTTTACGGCTTATTTAAAAGAACTGTCAGAAGCAAGCTAAATGGTAATTAACAATTAGAAATGTGTGATTAGTGATTGCAACAATAAACATGCTATAACCACTATAATTCATACAGAGAAAAAGAAATTAAACACAATTCATCTAGATATTTAATCAAAATAAAAAAAGAATAAAAATGGCAACAATAAATTTCGGAGGTTCAGAAGAACAAGTTGTAACACGTGAAGAGTTCTCATTAGAAAAAGCTCGTGAAGTAATGAAAGATGAAACCATTGCTGTAATTGGTTATGGCGTTCAAGGCCCGGGGCAATCATTGAACCTGAAAGATAATGGTTTCAATGTGATTGTTGGCCAGCGTAAAGATTCTAAAACTTGGGATAAGGCTGTTGCTGATGGTTGGGTTCCCGGTAAAGATCTTTTTGAGATTGAAGAAGCTTTGGACAAGGCAACTGTTATTCAATATCTATTGTCAGATGCAGGACAAATTGCTGTTTGGCCTACTGTTCAGAAGTATTTGAAGCCAGGTAAGGCACTTTATTTTTCTCACGGATTCGGGATCACCTATAAGGAGCGAACAGGTATTGTACCTCCAGCTGATGTTGATGTCATCCTGGTTGCACCAAAGGGTTCAGGAACCAGTTTGAGACGTATGTTCCTTGAAGGACGTGGTTTGAATTCTTCATATGCCATCTTCCAGGATGCGACAGGTAGAGCTTTCGATCGTGTCGTTGCTTTAGGTATTGGTGTGGGATCGGGATACCTTTTCGAAACCACCTTTAAGCGTGAGGTTTATTCTGATCTAACAGGTGAGCGTGGAACTTTGATGGGATGTATTCAGGGGATTTTTGCTGCTCAATACGACGTTTTACGTGCAAATGGTCATTCGCCCTCTGAAGCTTTCAACGAAACAGTTGAAGAGTTGACTCAGAGTTTGATGCCTTTAGTCGCTGAAAATGGAATGGATTGGATGTATGCGAATACCTCTACAACGGCTCAACGTGGTGCCCTGGATTGGTGGAAGCCTTTCCGAGATGCAACCAAACCGGTTTTTGAAAAACTATATAATGAAGTGGCCGCCGGAAATGAAGCACAACGTTCTATTGACTCCAATTCTCAGGAGGATTATCGTGTTAAACTGGATGCTGAATTGAAAGAACTTCGCGAAAGTGAAATGTGGCAAGCTGGGACTGCGGTTCGTAAGCTTCGTCCGGAGAACAACTAAGTGATTAAGCTTAGCTGTTAGGTGTAAATGAGAGTTTACACTGATGTTAATTTGCAATCAACTATTGGTATCCCAAAACCTATTTTGGGGTACTGATAGTCTTAACAGACAAGCTATTTTATTCTTGTTGGACTAAACTTTAGTCACTTTATAATAGCTTGAATAGTCCATTTTTATGAAACAGAATGTTGGTTGTAAGTAGCGATATATTAAGGTCTTGTGAGATGTTTGTTGGTTTTGATTTTTATTTGGAATTGATTTGAATGTCGTAGTTTAATCGGATAATTTGTTTTCACTCAAGGTCTTTAGTTTTTAGGTTTGTTCAGCAATCGAGAAATAACTTCGATTGGCATATCACAGCAAAGAAAAATATCATGAATATGAATACTATTCTTATTGGTTTAATTCTCATTCTCGACCTCATTATTGAAGGATCGACAGGGAAGACTGTGCTATAATTTGAATCAGGGCAAATGATCATTATACAAAGTTCTTCCCACAGGGAAGAGCTTTTTTTTTGCCATAGAACGAATAATACTTAACCACATAATACGATAAAGATGAGTGATAAATTATTTATTTTCGACACCACACTACGCGACGGGGAACAAGTCCCGGGTTGTCAGTTGAATACAATTGAGAAAATTGAAGTCGCTAGAACACTTGAAGCTTTGGGTGTTGATGTGATTGAAGCAGGTTTTCCGGTTTCAAGTCCCGGAGATTTTCAGTCGGTGGTCGAAATCGCCAAAGCCGTTAGTAATCCAACCATATGTGCCTTAACTCGCGCCGTAGAAAAGGATATTGATGTGGCTGCTCAAGCTCTCAAGTTTGCCAAAAGAGGCCGAATCCATACGGGTATCGGAACATCTCCTTATCATATACAATCCAAATTAAATTCGAATCCTGATGCGATTCTTGATCGTGCAGTAAGAGCAGTAAAGTATGCTAAACGCTATGTTGAAGATGTGGAGTTTTATGCAGAAGATGCCGGGCGTTCAGATAACGAATATTTAGCACGAGTGGTTGAGGCTGTGATTAAAGCAGGGGCTACCGTCATCAATATTCCTGACACAACAGGTTATTGTTTGCCAGGCGAGTATGGCGCTAAGATTAAGTACTTGATGGAAAATGTGTCTAATGTGCACAAAGCGATTTTATCAACCCATTGTCACAACGATTTGGGTATGGCAACAGCTAACTCTTTGAATGGGGTGATCAATGGTGCTCGTCAGGTTGAAGTGACTCTTAATGGAATTGGCGAACGTGCAGGTAACACCTCCCTTGAAGAAGTGGTGATGGCCATCAAGACCCACCATGATTTGCCTTACCATACTAACATCAATACAAAGGGAATTTATGAAGCCAGCCGCTTGGTATCTTCATTGATGAACATGCCCGTGCAAGCCAACAAAGCTATTGTTGGTCGTAATGCCTTCGCACATTCATCAGGTATTCATCAGGATGGTGTGTTGAAAAATCGTGAGAACTACGAAATTATCGACCCGGCAGATGTAGGTATTAAAGAGTCGGCTATCATCTTGTCCGCAAGAAGTGGACGTGCAGCCTTGAATCATCACCTTGTTGAGATGGGCTACACGCTTTCGAAGGAAGAATTAGATGAGGCTTACTCGCGATTTTTGGCGATGGCTGATGAAAGAAAGAACCTTAATGAAAATGATTTGTCTGAATTGATGGGTGACCATGAATCGGAGACAAAATCAGTAGAATTGGACTTGTTGCAAGTGGTTGCCGGTAAGTCTACCATTCCTATGGCTACGGTTCACCTTAAGATTAAGGGTGAATCTTGTGCGGCTACTGCCGAAGGGAATGGGCCTATTGACGCCTGTTTTAATGCTGTTAAGAAGTTGATCAAACAAAAGTTTTCTTTGGAAGAATTTCTTGTACAAACCCTGACTCGTGGTAGCGATGATTTGGGAAAAGTGCATGTGCAATTGGAACATCAAGGGAAAATGTATTACGGTTTTGGTGCCAATATCGATATCATAACCGCCTCGGTAGAAGCTCTGGTTGATGCCCTTGCAAAGGTGGTTTAAGGAATACAAGGTTAAAGGAATCCGCCTTCGCAAAATAATTGCTACTGCGGATAAAAAGGATAAAGGATAAAGTTGCGCTGACAAGTTTGGAAAATGAAACCATTTTAGACGCTTAGACTTTTTGACCTTTCGACTCATTGACTCATTTATAAAAATATACACATTGAAAGCAAAAACATTATTTGATAAAGTCTGGGACGCACACGTGGTAGAGCATGTTCAGGGTGGTCCAAATATCGTCTATATCGACAAGCATCTAATTCATGAAGTGACCAGCCCGCAAGCCTTTTCCGGATTGGAAGGCCGGGGACTAAAAGTACTTAGACCTGAGAGGACTCTTGCGACGCCCGATCATAACATCCCTACAGTGAATCAGCATTTACCCATAGCAGATGAACAATCACGCACTCAGGTTGAGACCCTAACAGCCAATTGCGAGAAAAATAGCATTGAGTTGTACGGTTTGAATCATCCCAATAATGGGATTGTACATGTTGTAGGTCCTGAATTGGGACATACCCAGCCAGGAATGACACTTGTTTGTGGTGACAGTCACACCTCAACCCATGGTGCTTTTGGTGCGGTGGCTTTTGGTATCGGAACTTCGGAAGTCGAGATGGTATTGGCAACTCAGTGCATCATGCAATCCAAACCTAAAAAGATGAGGATTACAGTTGATGGTGAATTGCCAAAGGGCGTATCAGCAAAAGATCTGACACTTTATGTGATTGCACAATTGGGAACGGGTGGTGCCACAGGCTATTTTGTGGAGTATGCCGGATCAGCGGTTCGAAGTTTGAGTATGGAAGGTCGAATGACAGTCTGTAATATGAGTATCGAAATGGGAGCTCGTGGTGGCATGATTGCTCCTGATGAAACAACTTTTGAATATGTGAAAGGCAGAAAGTTTGCCCCCCAGGGAGAACAGTGGGAACAACAATTGGCAACATGGAAAAGCCTGAAAACTGATGACGGGGCTGAATTTGATAAAGAATATACGTTTAAAGCGACAGATATCGCACCCATGATCACCTATGGAACCAACCCGGGTATGTGCATGAGCATCTCGTCCGGCATTCCGGCTGAAGCTGATATCTCAAGTTCAGAGCTTCCCTCTTTTCAAAAGTCATTGGATTATATGGGATTCGAAGCAGGTGAACCCATCCTGGGCAAAAAGGTCGACTATGTTTTTGTAGGTAGCTGTACCAATGGTAGAATAGAAGATTTAAGAACCTTTGCTTCGATGGTGAAAGGACACAAAAAGGCCGATTCGATTACGGCATGGATTGTTCCCGGATCGAAACAAGTGGAAAAACAAGCTCTTGAAGAAGGCTTAGTAGCAGTTTTGGAGGCTGCAGGCTTTAAAATGAGACAGCCCGGATGTTCGGCTTGTTTGGCAATGAATGATGATAAAGTTCCCGCAGGCAAATACAGTGTTTCAACTTCGAATCGAAATTTTGAAGGGCGACAAGGTCCGGGATCACGAACCTTATTGGCAAGTCCACTTACAGCAGCAGCGGCAGCCATTACTGGTGTCATTAGCGATCCAAGAGAATTCTTGTAATATAGTTGTTAAAAACACTTTTGACTTTTGGACTATTTGACCTTTTGACTCTAGTCCTTTTACTTCTAAAAAAAATACCATGCCCGTAGATAAATTTACATTATTGGAATCATCATGTGTACCACTTCCCAATGAGAATGTGGATACCGATCAAATTATACCAGCCCGTTTCCTAAAGGCCACCAGTCGTGAAGGCTTTGGAGAAAACTTATTCCGTGATTGGCGTTTTTCGCCATCAGGTGAGCCCGTCAAAGATTTTGTTTTGAATCAAGCTCAATATTCAGGACAGGTTTTGCTTGCCGGAAAGAACTTTGGTAGTGGTTCGTCAAGAGAACATGCTGCCTGGGCAATTGCAGACTATGGTTTTAAGGTTGTTGTCAGCAGTTTCTTCGCCGATATCTTCAGAAATAATGCCCTGAACAATGGCGTTTTACCAATAACAGTTACACCAGAATTTTTGGAAAAATTATTCTTAGCTGTTGCAAAGAATAATGAGCAAAAAGTGGTGGTCGATCTGGAAAAACAAGAGCTTCGATTCAATGATGAATCTTGCGATTTTGAAATCAATCCATATAAAAAGGACTGTTTGCTAAACGGTTTTGATGATATCGATTACCTGCTGGCTAAAAAAGAAAACATTCAGGCCTTTGAGGATAAAGACTAAGAATGCCCCAATTTAGGGATGAAAAATTTAATTAAGTCTGTCTGGATGGGCGGAGAAAAGGACAAAAAATGAACACGCAGCGAAGAATAGAAATAATGGATACCACCCTTCGGGATGGTGAACAGACTTCAGGAGTCAGCTTCAATGCCGATGAGAAATTGGGTGTTGTTAAGCTTTTACTCAGAACACTTAAAGTCGATCGGGTTGAGGTTGCTTCAGCTAGAGTATCCGAAGGTGAATTCAATGCCGTTCAACGAATCAGTAAGTGGGCTGAGAAGCATGACTGCCTCGATCGCGTTGAAGTTCTCGGCTTTATTGATGGGACAGCATCATTGGATTGGATTAAGAAGAGTGGCTGCAGAGTGGTTAATCTTTTGTCCAAAGGCTCTTTGAATCATCTTGAGGGACAATTGAAGAAAACACCTCAACAACATGTTTCAGACATAAAGAAAGCGATTGCTTATGCCACTCAACTAGGTATTAAGGTGAACCTCTATCTGGAAGATTGGTCCAATGGCATGCTGACTTCAAAAGATTACGTCTGGTACTTGCTTGAGGAACTAAAATCTGAAAATATTATGCGTTTCATGTTGCCCGATACCCTGGGCATATTGAATCAGGATCAGTGCTTTGAATTTTGTAAGGCTTGCCGGGATGCTTATCCCGATTTGCATTTCGATTTTCATGCTCACAACGATTACGATTTGGCTGTGGCCAATGTGTATTCTGCCGTTAAGGCCGGAATGAATGGTTTGCACACCACCATCAACGGTTTAGGTGAGAGAGCGGGTAATGCCCCTTTGGCTTCGGTTATTGGAATCTTAAATGACCAACTGAACTGTAAAACCAGTGTTGAGGAAAAGAAAATCAATTCGGTCAGTCGCATTGTTGAAAGTTTCTCAGGTGTGAGAATTCCGGCGAATAAACCACTCGTTGGTGAGAGTGTTTTTACTCAAACCTGCGGAGTACATGCCGATGGCGACTCCAAGAACAACTTATACTTTAATAGATTGATGCCTGAGCGCTTTGGTCGGGAACGAAAATACGCTCTGGGTAAAACATCGGGAAAGGCTAATGTCATAAAGAACCTTGAAGAATTGGGGATTAATCTGGAGGAGGATACCATGCTTAAGGTCACTCAGAAAGTGATTGAGTTGGGTGATAAAAAAGAGATGCTAAGCACGGATGACCTACCCTATATTGTGGCCGATGTTATGAATCAAAGTGTTGATGAAATGCCAATTCAGGTGAAACATTATTCGTTATCACTATCTAAAGGCATGCGTCCTTTTGCATCCATCAATCTGGCAATAAATGGTCAATTGCACGAGGGAACCGCTTCGGGCGATGGGCAATACGATGCCTTTATGAATGCACTTTGGGGCATTTATGAACAAGAGGGTAAGGATCGTCCCCTCCTAACAGATTACCTTTTGAGAATTCCTCCCGGAGGAAAAACGGACGCACTGGTTGAATGTATTATTTCGTGGCGTTATAAAGATTCAGAATTTAAAACCAGGGGATTGGATCCCGATCAGATAGAAGCCGCTATTAAAGCTACAACACGAATGCTCAATCTGATTGAGATGAAATAAATATTTAGTTGCAAGTTATAAGTTCAAAGTTATGAGTTGAAAATTCAAAGTTTAAAACTTAGAGTTCTCGTATGTTTTCAAAGCACTTCTGACTTTTCGACTTTATGACCTTTCGACATTTCAATAATCATAAATTAATTAACAAATCATCAGAATAATGTCATATAAAATAGCAGTTTTAGCCGGTGATGGTATCGGCCCCGAAATCGTCACAGAGGCTCGTAAAGTAATCGATGCAGTGGCTGAGAAATTCAATCATCAGTTTAAATATACCGAAGCTCTTGTGGGAGCCAGCGCCATCGATGCGGTAGGTAATCCTTATCCAGATGAAACTCATGAGATCTGTATGAATTCGGATGCAGTCCTGTTTGGAGCGATCGGGCATCCCAAATTTGATAATGATCCCGGTGCAAAGGTTCGACCTGAGCAAGGCTTGTTGGCTATGAGACAAAAGTTAGGTTTGTATGCTAATCTTCGTCCTTTAGAACCTTTTAAATCTTTATTGCATAAGTCGCCCCTGAAAACAGAATTGCTTGAAGGAGTCGACTTTTTGTGTATACGAGAATTAACCGGCGGGATCTATTTTGGTCGCCCTCAGGGTCGATCAGAAGATGGGAAAACGGCTTACGATACTTGTGTGTATACTGCAGAAGAAGTAGAACGAATTGTTCGTCTTGGATTCGAGTTTGCTGGAAAACGCAAGAAAAAACTGACCGTTGTTGATAAGGCTAATGTATTGGCAACCTCTCGGCTGTGGAGAGAAATTGCTCAGAAAATTGAACCCGAATACCCGGAAATCGAGGTGGAGTATATGTTTGTTGACAATGCTGCCATGCAAATCATTACCTGGCCCAAACGTTTCGATGTGATGGTGACTGAGAATATGTTTGGAGATATACTGACCGATGAGGCCAGTGTGATTTCAGGTTCATTGGGCATGTTGCCCTCGGCATCAATAGGCGTACATACTTCGGTATTTGAACCCATACACGGTTCCTATCCTCAGGCAGCTGGTAAAAATATTGCCAACCCATGCGCAACGGTTCTTTCTGCTGCTATGATGCTAGATCATGCTTTCGGCTTAAAAAAAGAAGCTGCCCTGATTCGTCAATCTGTAGAAAAATCGATTGACGAGGATGTAGTAACTGAAGACTTAGCCGATGGAGGCAGAGCCTATTCTACCAGTGAGGTGGGTGATTGGTTGGCTGATTTTGTAAAGAAATTTAGTTTGTAGTTGGCCTTGGTTCTGAGGATTGGTTACCCTCAGAAACAAGATATTGTGAGTTGCTCAGGGAATTGTCCCTGAGCATTTTCGAATTTTAACGGGGAAATTGTGTCAGAAAAAAATAAAGAATATTATCCGAAAATGTCGGAGATTGTCAAGGCTCATCGTGTTGTTCAGGAAGTGGCTATGGCATCTCCCTTGCTTAAGAATTTGAATTTATCGTCTCGATATCAGGCAAATATTCATCTGAAAAGAGAAGACTTGCAATTGGTTAGATCTTATAAAATAAGAGGTGCTTTCAATAAAATATCCAGCCTGAGCAAAGCCAATTTAGATAAAGGCATTGTATGTGCCAGTGCCGGTAATCATGCTCAGGGGGTGGCCTATTCCTGTCAGAAGCTGAAATGTTTTGGTAGTATTTACATGCCCGAAACCACACCTCGTCAGAAAATTAAGCAGGTGAAAATGTTTGGGGGCGACTATGTTGAGGTTTTCCTTACCGGAGATACTTTCGACGATGCTTCCTCAAAGGCTATAGCTGATGCCGAAGCCTTGGGCAAAACCTTTATTCACCCTTTTGATGATCCTAAAACAATAGAAGGACAGGGCACAATTGGTTTGGAAATCCTGCAACAATATAAGGAGCCTATCGACTATCTTTTTCTGCCTATAGGCGGAGGAGGATTGGCTTCTGGAGTAGGAGCCTGGATCAAAGAGTTCAGCCCCAATACCAAAATTATTGGTGTTGAACCTGAGGGGGCTCCCTCTATGAAACTGGCTTTGGATAACAAATGCAATTTGGCACTTGAAAGCATCGATCGATTTGTCGATGGTGCTGCCGTTCAGAAAGTGGGTGATTACACATGGAAAATATGCGATAAGGTTTTGGATGACATTCTGATTGTTCCCGAAGGTCTGATCTGTTCGACCATATTGCGCTTGTACAACGAGGACGCCATAGTGGCAGAACCGGCTGGTGTTTTATCCATTGCAGCCTTACAATTAATGGCTGATAAAATTGATGGGAAAAATGTGGTCTGTGTGCTCAGTGGCAGCAATAACGACATCACCCGTATGGAAGAAATAAAGGAGAGAAGTCTTTTGTACGAAGGACTAAAGCATTATTTCATTGTTCGTTTTCCACAGCGATCAGGTGCACTAAAAGAATTTGTGAATGATGTGCTCGATTCGGGTGACGACATCACCCACTTTGAATATTACAAAAAGAGCAGTCGTGAAAAAGGTCCTGCCGTTATAGGTATTGAAGTCCAGCAGCCAGATGATTTGCAACGCTTACAAAAACGCATGACAGAACGTAATTTTATTTTCGAATACCTGAACGATAAAACTGATTTGTTTCAGTTTATAGTTTAAGTATATTAAGATTAGAGAGAATAGGAGATGGGCTGGCGCTTGATCTCCTATTTTTGTTTTTACTTTTTATGCTTTACTTTGTATTCTACATTTATTTCAATACTTACAGTTCAGTATGCTAAGGTTTCTCTTTTCAATATTTTTCTTTCAATTTATTCTTTGTCAGACTAGCATAGCTCAGACAGATTGGTCTAAGCAGCTGGATCATTACATCTCGAAACGCGATGAGATTGATGCAGCCAAAAAGACCAATATCAAAGCCTTATTGAAGGAGTTGCATGCGACTCGAATAGAGAAGGATACTGAGAGGGAGTTCCGTTCGCTGATACAGACAGTAAAAGCTTACGAGTATTTTGTTTACGATTCAGCATTCAAATATGCACAAGCAGCCAACCGTTTGGCGTATCAATTAAAAGATGAGGCAAAGATTGCTGAGTCAAAGTCGAAGCTCAGTCTGATTATGCTTTTAAAAGGCTTGTATACTTCGTCGATTGATACTTTAAACACGGTTGAATATCGGTATTTATCTAAGGATAAAAGAAAAGTGTTTTATAGCACAGCTTATCGTGCCTATTATGATTTGTCAGGCTATTCTCGTGACAAGCATTATAGTGAGGCGTATAAGAAGTTGGGGCATTTTTATAGTCAAAAGTTGATTGATGAATATGCAGAACCTTCTTTTGAGAAAATATTAGGTCTGGCACTTCAGAATATGGTTAACGGGCAATTGCTTAAGGCTGAGAAATATTATTTAAACCTTTTAAATCAGTTTGAACTCAGCGATCATGAGACGGCCATTGTAACTTCAGGTTTGGGTTTTATTTATGCCGACAGAAAGGAAACCGAAAAGGCTAAAGAATTTCTGATGCGAGCTAGTATTGGTGACATCAAGTCGGGGATAAAAGAAACCACAGCTTGCAGAAGTTTAGCAGAACTATTTTATAGAGAGGGGCAAATCGATAAGGCACATCAATACATTCTTTTGGCTAAGGCTGATGCCGATTTTTATGGCTCGGAGCAACGCAAATTTGAAATTTCTTATACCTTGCCTCTTATTGAGTCGGCTCGTTTTCAGAAAGTGAATAAGGAAAAGAAGATGGTAGCCACTATTTTTTACATTGTTGGCATTATCAGTTTGCTGGTATTGGCTTTTTCATTGGTTATTCTGCGTCAACTGAAGAAATTACGCCAGGCACGTCAGGAAATTGAGCTCAGCAATAAAAATCTCACTCATGTGAATGATTTGCTTCGTGAGGCAAGTCAGATCAAAGAGGAATATATTGGTTATTATTTCAATTTTAGCTCACAATACATCGACAAGCTTGAAGATTTTAAAAAGAGTATCTCCCGACAGTTGATCACCAAATCCTATGATAATATTGAGCAGGAGCTAAAGAAATACAATTCCAAGAAAGAGCGCAAACGCCTTTTCGAAGATTTCGATAGAATCTTCATGAAACTGTTTCCTGACTTTGTACAGCGATTCAACCTGCTTTTCGATGAAAAGGATCGTATCCTCTTAAAGGATGAATTAAGTCTGAATACTGATCTTCGAATCTTTGCCTTGATTCGAATTGGTGTAGCCGACAGTGAGAAAATAGCTGGTATCCTCAACCTCTCTGTGAATACCATTTACACCTACAAAACCAAGATTCGGAATCGCTCTATTTACCCCAATGAGGCGTTCGATTTGAAGGTTATGGCTATAAAATCGGTTTAGATTACCTTGTATCCTATCTATATTTTTGAGAATTTCGTAAAAGCTTAAGTGTTACTTTATGAGTGGTTTGTGTTTTGGTTTATCACTTATTTGTCTATATATTGGTTTATATTTTAGTTAATGGAAATCGAATGCTCTTATTTTGATATTCGAAAGACAACAGAAATATAATTGAATAGGTCTGACAATATTTTTTTGTTATATCTTATTTACAAAACCAATCTCATGAACATTAAAAGACTTTTATTTGCCTTTGCGATCATGGCAACTGCCTTGATTTCCTGTAATGGCAATATGCAAAAACAAGAGCTGAAATCGCCTGATGGTAAAATTGCAATTGCAATTGATCTGGAAAATGGAGAGCCCACTTATCAGGTTAACTTTAATGGGAAATCAGTGATTGATCCTTCAACATTGGGTTTCGATTTTACTAATATGCCTGCCATTAAATTGGGATGGGAAATTGTATCGGCTAAACAAACAAGCAGTAATAATAGTTGGGAAATGCCCTGGGGCGAAAAGCGTGTGGTTGAAGATCACTTCAATGAATTATCAATCGCTTTAGTTGAAAAACAGGCTCCCAATAGAAAAATGAATCTTGAGTTTAAGGCTTATAACGACGGGATAGGTTTCAGATACGAATTCCCTGAGCAAGAAGCTATGAAAGAGCTTTTGATTGCCGAAGAGAATACCGAGTTCAATCTAACCGGAGACCATAAGGTATGGTGGATTCCTGGTGATTGGGATATCTACGAACATCTTTACCATACAACTCAGTTTTCAGAAATTGATGCGACTAAATTGCGTGGTCACGCGAGTTTGGCACAAACTTCCATTCCTAACAATGCGGTGAATACACCTGTAAGCATGAAAACAGCTGAAGGTATCTATTTGAGTTTCCATGAGGCTAATCTGACAGATTATGCAGGTATGACCCTTAAAGTTAACAAGGAAGATTTGAAGATGGTTTCGACTTTGGTAGGATCTGAA